>Ga0302237_1000011_pt1 | contig 285080 bp, 230 predicted proteins | sample AAG_UR_Ala_MG_FD_193530 | JGI IMG/M metagenome (GOLD analysis project Ga0302237, IMG submission 193530) | Enriched activated sludge microbial communities from anaerobic digester in WTTP, New Holstein, Wisconsin, United States - AAG_UR_Ala | ecosystem: Engineered > Bioreactor > Anaerobic >... | reverse complement strand
AAATCGGTGTCACAGGCCCAGTCGCAGTCGGCGGGCAGTTCCCAGCCGCCTTCGGTGGTGTAGTGGATGGTGACATTCGCGATGATGTCGCTGCTGTTCACCGGATTGCCGTTATCCTCGTCGCACGATACATCCTTCTGATCGATGCAGGCGTCCCCTTCAAAAACATAGTCGATCTCACAGGTCAGGTAGAACATCCGCACCGACCCTATGAGAGAGGTCGAATCGTTCATAAACCCCCCGTATGCATTACCGCGCACCCTCACATAGTAGTTTTGATAGAACGGCAGGGAAAGACCGGCGATCTCCCAACCGCCCGATATCCTATTGCCTATGCCAAGGAAGGTCCAGTTGACCCCATCGGACGATCCTTCAAAAAAGACATGATGCACCTCCGGTCCCGAACCGCTCCTTATCCACTGAACGGTCGTACCGTCTGAAGAGACCGCGATCTCCTGCAGCGCCGCCTCATCAGCGCTCAAGCGGGCTATCCGGTTTCTCGTTTCTCCCCCTATGGAGGCGAAATCGCCACCCGCGACGATCTTACCATCCGCCTGTATCGCAAGAGCATAGACAGAGGAGTCGGCATTCGGGTCGAACGCGGCATCTAGTGACCCGTCAGAGTTGAGTTGGGCTATGTGGTTTCGGGTCACACCTCCGAGTGTGGTGAAGTTGCCGCCGGCGACGATCTTGCCGTTCGTTCTAATAACTACGGGATAAACCTGTCCATTTGCGCTGAGATTGAAAGCCGTATCTACGGAACCGTCCGCATTGAGACGGGCTATCCGGTTGCGCGCCACACCGCCTATGGTTGAAAAGGCACCACCCACGAGTATCTTGCCGTCCGCCTGTACCGCTACTGAACGGACAAAATTGTCTGCGTTTGTGCTAAAAGCCGTATCCAGGGTGCCGTCCGCATTCACGCGGGCGATGCGGCTTCGCGTCTGTCCGCCGATCGTTGCGAAGGCGCCGCCCACCAGTATCTTTCCATCGGATTGCAACGCCAGAGCACTGATATAGTTGTCCGCACCGATATCAAAGGTCGTATCCAACGAGCCATCCGCATTGAGTCGGGCCAGTCGATTCCGTGTGACACCGCCGATGGTGGTAAAAGAGCCACAGACAACGATCTTACCGTCGGGTTGAACGAGCGCTCCGAACACCGCGTCATTCGCATTCGGATCGAAAACCGTATCCAATGACCCGTCAGTATTGAGGCGGGCCAGCCGATTCCGCGTCGTACCTTCGATAGAGGTAAATTCCCCTGCCAAAAGCATGTTACCGTCGGCCTGCAGGGCAAGCACATAAACCGTGCTGTTCACCGACGGGTCAAAGGTCGCATCGAGCGTTCCATCGGCATTGAGGCGGGCAATATGGTTGCGTGTAGTGCCACCGATGGTGGTAAATGAACCACCTACGAGTATCTTGCCATCGGCCTGCAGTGCAAGGGCAGAGACCGTATTGTTCGCACCGGGATCCAAGGTCGTCTCGACCGTGCCGTCGATATTGAGGCGGGCGATACGGTTTCGTGCCTGACCGCCGATGGAGGTGAAGTTACCGCCCGCGAGTATCCCGCCGTCGAGCTGTAGGGCGAGGGTGTAGACCCAGTAATTCGCGTCGGGGTTGAAGGTCGTATCGGCGGTGCCGTCGGCATTGAGACGGGCGATATAGTTCCGTGTCTGACCGCCGATAGAAGTGAAGGCGCCGCCTGTGAGTATCTTACCGTCGGGCTGTGGGGCGAAAGCATAGACCCCGCTGTCCGCGTCGGGATCGAAGGTCGTATCGAGCGTTCCATCGGCATTGAGGCGGGCTATCCGGTTGCGCGCCTGACCGCCGATGGAGGTGAAGTCGCCACCCACGAGTATCTTACCGTCGGGTTGTAGGGCGATGGCTCTGACCCAGTTGTTCGCGTTGGGATCGAAGGTCATATCGACTGTGCCGTCGGCATTGAGGCGGGCTATCCGGTTGCGCGCCTGACCGCCGATGGAGGTGAATTCACCACCCACGAGTATCTTACCGTCGGGCTGTGGGACAAGGGCATGGACCCAGTTGTTCGCGCCGGGATCGAAGGTCGTATCGGCGGTGCCGTCGGCATTGAGGCGGGCGATATAGTTCCGCGTCTGACCGCCGATGGAGGTAAAGTAGCCACCCGCGAGTATCTTACCGTCCGGCTGTAGGGCGAGGGCATGGACCCAGTCGTTCGCGTTGGGATCGAAGGTCGTATCGGCTGTGCCGTCGGTATTGAGGCGGGCGATATAGTTCCGCGTCTTACCGCCAATAGAAGTGAAGGCGCCGCCCGCGAGTATCTTATCGTCGGGTTGTAGGGCGAGGGCATTGACCCACTTGTCCGCGTTGGGATCGAAGGTCGTATCGACTATGCCATCGACATTGAGACGGGCGATATAGTTCCGTGTCTGACCGCCGATAGAAGTGAACCCGCCGCCCGCGAGAATCTTACCGTCGGGCTGTAGGGCGAGGGCTCTGACCCATTCGTTCGCGTTGGGGTTGAATCCGTCATTCGCGGACGCCGCCTGCGTCATGACCGGCAGGAGCAGAAGCAGGGCGAGGAACGCCACTTTCCCAACCGTTATTGTCTTTTTTTCCATCGGGTTTTCCTCCTTGTTAATATCAACAACATCGTCGATATCTGGTCAGGAATAAAAATAGCTGTTCAGGAGAAGAAAATCAAGAGAACATTATGGATTTAGAACGCCAGCGAACAGCCGCACCCATTGTCGGCAGGTTTGTCGGTGTCGGCGCCGGGAATGAAGGCATCTTCGTCGCCGAGCAGTTCGTCGCCCGCCTCGTCGGGGACCTCGTTATCGGTCACGGCGGGATCGGTGTCAACGATATCCTTATCTGAAGGCGACAGATCTTCCTCGGGCAATTCATCAATATCGGGCATGGCCGGCTCATCATCCATAGTCATCCACTTTGCGACGAAAGGACTGCTTTTGCCCCCGGCGGTCGAAAATTTACCACCTACTAAAAGATCTCCCTCTTCGTCAATGGCAAGGGCATAGACACTCCCGTCCACGCCGCTCCCCAACGGATGCCACGCGGCCCCGTCCCACCGGGCAATGCTGGCCGCCTCCATGTCGGCGGCGGTGGTGAAATGTCCGCCAACATAGAGATCTCCATTCTCATGGACCGCAATGGTATCGACCTCGCCATTCATCGCGCCGCCCAGAACACTCCATGCAGTGCCGTCCCAACGCACTACCCGGTTCGCCGCGGGGACGCCATCTATCCCGAAATATCCGGCAGCGTAGAGTATGCCGTCATTGTCGACCATCAACATCTTCGGCGCATTATCCAAACCGTTCCCAAGGGTCGTCGCAGTGGTGCCGGTGAGTTTCACGATATGGTTCACCGCGATATTGTTGGCGGCGGTGAAGTATCCTGCGGCGTAGAGAGACCCCGGACCCTTGTTCGCAAGGGCGGTCACCTCGCCGTTGAATGAGCCGATGGTCGTCCATGTTGAACCGTTCCAAAGGTTCACTTCATAGAACCACTGTCGTCCCTGGTATCCCCCGGTATCGCCGATGGCGGCATATATGTTTCCCTCCTCATTGGAAACAAGAGCCGTAACATTCCCGCTTTCGACGGCGCTCCATGCGGCGCCGTCCCACCGGGCGAGATCGTCTACCGCGATCCCCCCGGCGTTCTGGAAATAGCCGCTGGCGAACAGCGTTCCGGCACCATCCATAGCCAGATGCCACACGACATTGTCGACTCCCGTGCCGAGCGGATACCATGTACCGCTCGAAATATCCAGTCGGGCAATGTTCGATGCCGTGACGCCGTTCACCGCCCCAAAGGTGCCGCCGATGTAGAGATCCTCTCCTTTACACACCATGGCGTTCACTGTTTCGTTGCCGAAGGCCCCGTTATTGATCGATACCCACCGTTCATCGGATTCAGCGGCGTTCAACAAAGAGCATAGGAACAAGAACAGCAGAAGACATGAGCGGTCCATCGGATCCCTCATAGATGAAGAAAAAGGTGTCCTGTCTAGAAAATCAGCGAACAGCCGCACCCGTCGTCGCCCGGTTTGTCGTTGTCGGCGCCGGGAATGAAGGCATCTTCGTCCCCGAGCAGTTCGTCGCCCGCCTCGTCGGGGACCTCGTTATCCACGACGGTGGTATCGGTGACCGTCGTGTCGGCGACAGCACTATCCTTGTCGGCCGGCGCGGCGTCATCCGGGGTCACGGTATCGTCCCCGAGCGGGGTGCCGTCGTCGAGGATGACCGGCGCATCGTCGGTCTCTTCCTCGTCTATCAGGATGTCATCGGTCGCTACATCGTCGACGACCTCCTCGTCCGGCTCCTCCTCGTCGACGACCATCTCGTCCACCAAGGTCTCATCGGTGACGGTCTCGTCGGGCAGGATGTCGTCGGGGACCGGGGTCTCCTCGCGTTCGATGGTGAGGGTGAAGTCGCCGGTGCCGCTGAGTGACTCTACCACGAGCGTCGCGTTGCCGCCGATGAGCGGCGTATAGGTGAACGAATCGGTGTCGCCGCCGGTGTTGAGACAGGTGGCGTTGGTGAAAATGACGCTACAGATGGGGATGATGGCGATGAAGCCGGTCCAGCCGCCGTGGCGTTCGATCGATATCGTGTATTCGACCCCGCCGTCCATGTCGACATGAACGACGACATCGCCGAGCGGCGCACTGTTCGTCGGGCAGTTGGTGCCGTAGGTGGTCAGGTGGCTCGTCCGGCCGACGGTGGTGCTCTCCAGCACATACGGGAAGGTCGATGCGTCGTAGGCATCGGAACAGGAGCCGATGATCTCGGTGCCGAGGCATTCGCCGTTGGCGCAGGTCTCTTCGTCGGTGTAGTCGTAGAGGTCCTCGCAGGAGATACCGTTGGTCGCGGTGTAGTCCTCGGGAGGGCAGATGTCCGAATAACCGTCACATTTTTCGGGGGCATCGCAGGTGCCGGTCGAGGGGCGGCAGATGTCATTCGCCGTCAGGTATTTGTCCTCGGGGCAGGGGCCGCCCGCGCCATCGCAGTATTCGATGGCATCGCAAAGGTGGCCGATCGCCCGGTCGCGACACGGGGTGGTGTCGAGCTCGAAGTTGTCAAGGCACTGACCCGCGTCGTTGCAGGTATCGGGCTTGTTGCACACGGTATTGGTATTATCGCCGCACGGGGTGTCCTTGACCTCGAAGTTGTCGAGACATGCGCCGTCGCCGTCGCAGTAGTTCGGGCCGTCGCAGTCGGTGTCGGTCTGATCGCCGCAGGGGGTGAATTCGGCGGTGGGGCCGTTCACGCAGCCGAAGACAGTATCGCACACATCGTTGGTGCATTCGTTATCGTCGTCGCAATCAATGGTCGACCAGTCGTATATGCCGCCGTCCTGCAGTTCACACAGCACCAGATCGCCGTTGTCGCAGTACTGTTCCCCGGCGACGCAGATATCGGGATCGTTGCATTTCTCTTCCCAATCCCCCGTGACGCATTCCTCGTAGGCGACGCCGTTCCCGTTCTTTCCGCAATCGGTGCCGAGCAGACGGATGTTGCCATCGGTGCAAGTGAACTTCGCATCAACGCTCTTCACCTCGTTCATCGTCACCGCGCAGGCGCCGGAGCCGGTGCAGGCGCCGCTCCACTCGACGAAATGGCTCATGAGGTCGGCGGTGGCGGTCAGGGTCAGGGCCGTATTCTCCTCATAGGAAAAAGAACAGGTCTCGCCGCAGTCGATGCTGAACTGATCGGCCACCGTGCCGTCACCCGAACCGCTCTTGGTGACGGTCATGGTGTAATACGCCGGTTCGGCAAGAAGCAGGCACGGTACGAGCGCGACGAGAAAAAGAACAAAAAACACCCTTTTCATGAATATCCTCCCTTTCTCTACGGGTAAAAAACATCTTAATGGATCGATGCTAATAAAGAACGGATCGGATGTCAATTTATCGCCGATAGGGCTTTAATGAGTGCCGCGATCTCCCCGTCGGTGTGTCCCGCCGAGAGCGAGAGGCGCAGACGGCTCGTCCCTTCCGGCACGGTCGGCGGTCGGACCGGCAGACCGAGAAGCCCATTTTCGAGCAGGGTTTCATAGCGGGCCATCGTTGCCGGGATATCGCCCAGCACTATCGGCACTATCGGTGTCGCGGCGGCCGGAACGACCGCGCGGAGCGCCGCGATGTGGTGTTGAAGCCGTTCGCGGAGTTGTGCTCCCTCTTCCGATCTGACCACATCGATGGCGGCGGCGCAGGCGGCGCAGACCATCGGCGGGGTCGCGGTGGTGAAGATGAAACTGCGGGCGCGGTTCACAAGATATTCGATGGTCGCGCGGTCGCCGGCGACATAGGCCCCCGCCGCGCCGAGTCCTTTCGAAAAGGTCCCCATTTCAAGGAACGCCTTCCCCGAAAGCCCCCGCTCCTCCATCAGGCCACCGCCCGTTGCGCCGTACACCCCCGATGCGTGCGCCTCGTCGACGATGAGAAGCGTGCCGTACCGTTCGCAGAGCCCGACGATATCTTCCAGCGGCGCGATGTCGCCGTCCATGCTGAACAGCGTATCGGTGACGACCAGTTTCCGTGCGGCGGTCGACCTTGCAAGGAGTCGTTCGAGGTCGCGTGGGTCGTTGTGGCGGTAGCGGTGCAGTTTCGCCCGCGAGAGTATCGCGCCGTCAACGATGCTTGCGTGGTCGAGTTTGTCCAGAAAGATATCGGTGTCGCGGTCGGCGAGCGCCGCGATGATGCCGGTGTTCGTGCCGTAGCCCGATCCGAAATAGAGCGCCGCCTCGCGCTTTTTCCAAGTTGCCGTTTTTTCTTCGAGTTCGCGCGCCCACGGCCCGGTGCCGGTGATGAGCCGCGACGCCGACGCGCCGACCGGCCACTTCTCCAAGGCGTCCTGTGCCGCCTTTTTGAGCACCGGATGGTTGTCGAGACCGAGGTACGAATTCGACGAGAAATTGACGACGCGATGCCCGCGGAACTCGCCGCGCAGGGCGGAACCAGCGGGTACGAATTCGCGCAGGGTACGCGTCAGCCCCGCCGCCGCGAGTCCGGCCAGTTCCTTTTCGATGAAGTCGGTCATGCGCCGCAGGCCGCGAGGATGGCGGGCCAGTCGAACCGCTCCTGCAGGGCGTCGGCCGACGAGCCGGTCATCCAGCCGGGCCGTTCGGTGTCAAGCCCGAGGACGCGCGGCAGAACGCCGAGGAGCGGCAGGCCGTTCATCTCGACGAGCATCCGGAGGTTCCGTTCAGCCGAAGGATCGCCGGCGTCATAGCCTGACACGACGATACCGGCGATGCTGACGCCGCGTTGCCGCAGGAATTCGACCGTCAGCCGGGTATGGTTGAGCGTTCCGAGCCCCGGCCGCGCGACGATGAGCGCCTGCTGGCCGAGGTCGGCGATGAGGTCGGCGAAAAGATACCGGTCGGTCAGCGGCACCGCGGCGCCGCCCGCCCCTTCGGTGATGAGGAGATGCTCTTTCTCGAGTTCCTTTGCCCGCGTCAGGATGGCGGCCGGATCGATGGCGACCCGCTCTTTTTCGGCGGCGTGATCGGGCGCTATCGGGTCGCGGAAAGCGTAGAGCGACCGCTCCCGGCAGTAGGTGGCGACCGCCTCATCGGGCGCGACGATGCTGTGCGAGAAGGCGAGATCGGCCGGGAACTCAGCGCCATTCACGGTAATGAAACCCGACTGGACCGGCTTGAAATGGATGGCGGGACAGCCGCGCGAAAGAAGGCCACGGACCAGAAGCGTGGAAACGAGCGTCTTGCCGACGCCGGTATCGGTGGCGGTGATGAACAGACCCCTCATCCGGCTCCCCCCGCCGGATCGGCTACTGCCCGCAGGCGGCGAGCAGATCTTTCACCCTGTCGGTCTTTTCCCACGGCATGCCGTCGCGGCCGAAATGGCCGTAAGAGGCGGTCTTGCGATAGATCGGGCGGAGCAGGTCAAGCGTCGCGATGATCTTCGCGGGGCGCATGTCGAACACCTCGTTGATGGCGTTCTCGATGCGCTGTTCTTCTATCGCGGCGGTACCGAAGGTGTTGACGAAAACCGACACCGGCTGGGCGACGCCGATGGCGTAGGCGATCTGGACCTCGCACTGTTTGGCGAGTTTCGCCGCGACGACATTCTTGGCGATGTAGCGCGCCATGTAGGAGGCGGAGCGGTCGACCTTCGACGGGTCCTTGCCCGAGAAGGCGCCGCCGCCGTGACGGCCCCAACCGCCGTAGGTGTCGACGATGATCTTACGACCGGTGAGCCCCGCGTCGGCGACCGGGCCGCCGATGACGAACCGACCGGTCGGGTTGATGAGGTATTCGGTCTTCGCGTGCAGGAGGTTCGCCGGGATGATGGGCTTTATCACCTTCTCGATGACCGCATGACGGATCTCGTCGTGCTTCGCGCTGTCGAGGTGCTGGGTCGAAACGACCACCTTGTCGACGGCGACCGGCTTGCGCCCCTCGTAACGGACGCTCACCTGCGATTTGCCGTCGGGGAGGATGAAGGGGACGGTCTTGCTCTTGCGGACCTCGGCCAGTTTCCAGCAGAGTTGATGGGCGAGGTTTATCGGCGTCGGCATGTAGTCAGCGTTCTCGTCGGTGGCGTAGCCGAACATGAGCCCCTGATCGCCGGCTCCCTGTTCCTTGTCCTTCCCGGCGTCGACCCCCATCGCGATATCGGGCGACTGCTTGTCGAGGGTTGATATGACCCCGCAGGTGTCTGCGTCAAAGCCGCATATCTTGGTGTCGATGTAGCCGATCTCGCGGACCGTCTTGCGGACGGTCGCCGGGATGTCGACCCACCCTTCGGTCGTTATCTCACCGCCGACCACCACGAGCCCCGTCGTGATGAAGGTCTCGCAGGCGACGCGGGAATGTTTGTCCTGTTCGAGCATCGCGTCGAGCACCGCGTCCGATATCTGGTCGGCTACTTTGTCGGGATGACCTTCAGTGACCGATTCTGAAGTGAAGGTGAAAACGCGTTCTTTCATGGCCGGTTCCTCCTAAGAAAAAAATATCCCCCTCGCCGCACAAAGGGACGAGGGGGAGAAAGAAACGATCGACATCTCGGTATGAGACCCGGGTCTAGCGCTTGCTGAACTGGAAGCGGGCGCGGGCGCTCTTGAGGCCGTATTTTTTGCGCTCTTTCTTCCGCGCGTCGCGGCGGATGAAACCCTCTTTCTTGAGCGGGGGTCGCAGTTCCTTGTTGAAATCGCACAAGGCGCGGCTGATGCCGTGGCGGACCGCCTCGACCTGAGCCACCACGCCGCCGCCGGTCACCGTGACGAACACATTGAACCGTTTCTCGGTGCCGGTCACCTTGAAGGGGGCGAACAGTTTGCCGACATTCGTATCGGTGTAGAAGTATTCCTTCGGGTCCTTGCCGTTCACCGTCACCTCGCCGTTGCCGGGACGCAGGAATACCCGCGCTATCGCCGTTTTCCGCTTACCGGTCGCGTACCACTGTTCCATCGTATATCGCTCCTGACCTAGGTTATAACTCTATCTTCACCGGCGACTGCGCCTGATGCGGATGCTCCGTCCCGGCGTACACCTTGAGTTTCTTGATGACGGCGCGCCCCAGTTTGTTCTTCGGGAGCATCCCCTTCACCGCGTGAGTGACGATAAAATCGGGGCGGCGGGTGACCATCTCCTTGGCGGCGTGCGCCTTCATGCCGCTCTGGTACCCCGAGTAACTGTAATAAAGTTTGTCGTTCCACTTGGCGCCGGTCAGGACCACCTTGTCGGCGTTGGTGACGATCACATAATCGCCGCAGTCGACATGAGGGGTAAAGAAGGGCTTATCCTTGCCGCGCAGGATGGTGGCGATACGGGTGGCGAGCCGGCCGAGCGTTTTGCCCGCGGCGTCGATCTCGAACCACTTGTGTTGCGCGTCCTCTTTTCTGAGGCTCCGGGTAATGTTCATGGCGCACCTTTCAAATCAAAGTTACCGAAAAAACGCAGGCGATGATACCGGCGGGGCCGTCGTTGTCAAGAAAAAAATCTGCCGCTGTCGCGAACGGGCCGTTATTACGGGGCCGTAAGACCTTCCGGCAGGGTGAAGTTCGCATACGGATCGACCCGTTCGGCGCGATAGACGCTGAAGGGGGCGTTCGGATAATCCTCTGAAATGACCCGTTCGATGAGGAGCGAGTGTATCTCGTCGCCGGTATCGGCGTCGACCTGCGTGATGTAGGCGCCGATCGGCCCGTCGCCGTACTGGGTCATGATGATGGGGGGGTAGAACGCGCTCCCGAGGGCGCCAGAGGTGATGAGGATCGAGCCGTCGGGCAGTACATCCACATCGCTCACCGCCGCGCTGAACCGGTGCCACATCGGGTCGTGGGCGAGGACATATTCGGCCGACTGCTCGACCGTCCCGCCGTAGCCGTCCCCGTCGGGGGTTATCCGGTAGGCGACCGCACGGCTGAAGGTGTCTTGATTTATGATGGTGAAGTTGCGCGAAAGGCCGTTGTCGAACAGCATCAGCGTGCCGTCGGCCGTCAGGAGCGGGGCGTGCGGCCGGAAAGGCCATCGGAAATCGGCGCCGTCGGCAAAGCCGCGGAGGACCGATTCGTCGGTGATCGGATCGCCTGCGCCGTCGAGCGGCGTCAGCAGGAACTCGCCGTAACTGAAATCGAAAGGATAGGTCCCCGCCGCCGGTTCGCCGCCGCACGGCATCCGTTCATCGGTGTAGTTCTCGCCGGTGTAGTCGCCGATCCAGGTCATCTGGTTGTCCGGGTCGTAGTTGGCCATGAAGCTGTCGCTCACCCCGTCGCTGTTCGCGTCGTCGATGTAGCGGGTCAGATGGGGCGCGAGGAACCATTTAATCGTCCCGTCCGCCGCTATCTTCGCGATGCCGGAGCGCTGTGAGGAAACGATGAGCCCGCCGTCGCTCGGGTCATGGACGACGCCGTTCAGGTGAACCGGATCGTTGGTGACGCCGTAGGTCTCGGTGCTGGTGGGCGGGATGTCGCGGTAGAGGTCGGCCACATCGGGGAATACCGGGCGCAGGTCCCATTCTTTCTCTACCGTCCCGGCGACCGTGTCGACCTCTATCACATATTCCTCGACATATTCGTTGGTGGTCGGGTCGGCGGTCAGGATGAGATGACCGTTCGGCAGTTTGATGACATCGTGGTGTATCCAGAGGAACCCGAGTTCACCGAGGTCGAGCGAGCCGACGGTCCTCCCCATGAAGTCGTGCCACCAGAGCACCCCCGCCTCGGTCCCCCAGTCGCTCCCGTAGATGTAGCCGTCGATGATCTCTATCGCGGCGATCTTCTTGTAGGTGAGGTCGGAATACCAACGGATATGCCCTTTTTTGTCGAACATGATGCTCACGAATTCGGGGATGACGCCCGGGACCGTCTCGACCCCGCCGTTCTCCTCCGGTTCCTCTTCGGAGGCCCGGGTGAGGTAGTAGACGATGAAGGTGAAGGCGTCGCCGGCGTAGGTGCCGACGGGAGTTGCGGTCGGGAAGTCCTCCGGGGCCGGCGCGGTGGTCAGCGTGAACTCTCGGGTGCCACGGGTCGTACCCTCGCCGTCGAATACGGTTATCGTGACTACATTCGCGCAGTCGGCATAGAGACCCATCACCGGGATCGGTATCGTCGCGCCGCCGGTGAAGGCGAACTCCTTTTCGTAGGGATCGGTCCCTTCCAGAGCGGGACATTCGATCCGCAGGGCGAGCGCTCCCGGGATGTCGGGGGTGAAGGGTATCTCGGCGGTGAGCGGCGCCTGCCCCGAGGGGTTGAGTACCGGTTCTCCGAAAAGCGTCGCGAGGGGATCGACGACCTCGTCGTCGTCGGGGAGGAGCGCATCGCCATCGGTCGCGGCGTCGGTCGCCGCATCGGCGTCGCCGGGGGCGTTAGCGCCGTTATCGCAGGCGGCGAACAGCGAGAGGAACAGGGCGCAGACCATAAGAACGGGCCGTGTCATGACGGGACCTCCTGAAAGTCGTACCGTCGGGGATAGTAGCACGCTCCGGTCTGAAATCAATATAGTGGGGGAAGAAACTTCACGAACGGTCGCTTCCGTGTATAATCGGTCCGGCACGGAGGAGACGATGGCCGAACGGAAGACCATAGCGCGCAACAAAAAGGCGTGGCACGAATACGAGATACTCGAGAAGTTCGAGGCGGGACTGGCGCTCACCGGCACCGAGATAAAATCGATACGCGACGGCAATGTCGCCTTCCGCGATTCCTATGTGGAGATAAAGAACGGCGAAGCGATCCTGACCGGGTTCCACATCGCGCCCTATATCTGCGGCAACCGGTGGAACCACGCCGAGGACCGGCCGCGGACCCTGCTCCTGCACAAACGGGAGATACTCAAATGGTCCCAGAAGGTGAAGGAGCGCGGGTTCACCGTCATCCCGCTCGAACTGTACCTCGATGAGCACGGCCGCGCCAAGATGCAGGTGGCGCTCGTGCGGGGCAAGGCGCTCCACGACAAGCGCGACACCCTGCGGAAAAAGGAGATGAAACGGGAACTCGACCGGGTGCGGAGCGGCGAGCGATGACGACGCCCGAACGGAACACCCGCCAGCGCGGCGCCGAGGCCGAGGCATTCGTCGCGAAGCACCTCGAAAAAGAGGGCTTCACGATAGCCGACCGCAACTTCACGGTGCGCGGCGGCGAACTCGACATCGTGGCGCGGAAGGGGGACCTGCTCCTCTTCGTCGAGGTCCGGTCGTGGAAAAAGCGGTTCTGGGAGGGCGGCACCCCCGCCGAGACGATACACCCGCAGAAGATACGGCATATCGTGAAGACCGCGCTCTACTGGGCGCAGACCCACGGCGTACGGCTCCAACGGACCCGCATCCGGTTCGATGTCGCGGCGCTCGTCGGCGAGAACGGACGGTTCGATATGGATTACCTCGAGGACGCCTTCCCGGCGGCGGGACTGCGATGAGCGGCACCCTCTACATCGTCGCGACCCCCATCGGCAACCTCGGCGACCTTTCGGAGCGGGCCCGCGCGGTGCTCGCCTCGTGCGATCTCATACTCGCCGAGGACACCCGGCAGACGGCGAAACTCTGCGTGCGGCACGGCATCTCGACGCAGGTCGAGTCGTATCACAAGTTCAGCGAAAAGGGGAAACTGTCGCACTATCTGACGCTCCTCACCGACGGGAAAAGACTCGCGCTCGTCTCCGACGCCGGGACCCCCGCCGTCAGCGATCCGGGTAAATACCTCGTTGCTGCGGCGCTCGAACGGGGCCTGTGCGTATCGCCCCTGCCCGGCCCGTCGGCCGCCGCCGCCGCCTTCTCGGCGTCGGGGATGCGGGCCGACCGGTTCCTTTTCGGCGGCTTCCTGCCGGCCAAGGGGGCCGAACGGACGCGCGACCTCGAGGCACTCCTCGCGGGCGGACTGCCGGTGGTCCTGTATGAATCGCCCAACCGCATCGCCGACCTGCTCACGCTCCTTCAGCCGCGCTGCGACCGCATCGTCGTCTGCCGCGAACTGACCAAGGAATTCGAGGAGATATTCATCTATGCCGGCGGCCCGGTCCGGGAACAGGGCGAATTCACCGTGGTCGCTCAGCCGCGCATCCTGCCGCCGCGCACTTCTCCGCCCGACGACGCCGACCGCGACCGCATCCTCGATGCGCTCTCGGTCAAGGACGCGCTGGCGCTCCTGACCCGCATGTGCCCGGATATCGCCCCCAACCGCCTCAAGGAATGGCTCTACGCCCGCCGCCGCTAATTTCCTTGCAAACCTTTTTATTGTATGGTAGGAAGATAGAACTTTACGGTTTTTGGTGACGGTACGATCGTTCATGCGCCAACGCCTTGAGGCTTTCTGCCGGGATAACCCCGGCGCCCGGAAGATCGCCCACGCGCTCAGCGCCGCCGCCGCGGTGCGGCTCCGCGTCCTCCCCGATACCGATGTCGCGTTCCGCAAGGCGGGAGAGGTGTTCGCGCTGACCGATGCCGCGTCCTGCGGGGCCCTCGAGTACGACATGGAGGTGACGCTCCCCGCCGCGATGCTGGAGGATTTCCTCGCCGCCGATCCGCAGACGGCCGACGCGATCATCCTCTTTTTCGCCGAGAACTACTATCAGGAAAAGTACCGCGACCATATCGACCTGAGGATACTGTCGGGGGTGTTCCGGCTCACGATGAAGGGCTATCTCGGGCTCATACCGCTCGGCGGCCCGGCGCTCATGAGCATACTCCGCGCGAAAGGCTTCGGCTCGATCGGTTCGATAACGGCGGCGCTGAAGGGTATAGGGAAGAAAGGATAACGAACGCGGAGAGGATGCCATGACCACTAAGACCGTGCTGATCTACGAGTACGACAACAAACACGCCAAGTCGCTCAGAAAGGCGTTCGAGCAGTTCGACCTCACCGTACGGACGGCCCGGTCGGAGGATGATATGCAGGAGTTCCTCGGGACCGGGGCGATAGACCTGTTCGTCATCCGGGCCGAGAACCCGAGCATCAGCGGTCTGCTCCTGTGCAAGAAGATACGGGAGATATCGGAATACCGCTCCACGCCGATACTCGTCCTCTCAAGCGAGGCGACCGAGCAGACCTTTGAGAAGCACCGCGCACTCGACTTCGCGGCCGATCACTACATGTCGCTCCCGCAAGACGCCGAATCGATACTCGCGGCGGCCCACATGCTCATGCCGTTCCTCGACGGCGCGGAAGAGGCGGTCGAAGAGGTCCCGGCGGCGGCGCCGGTCGCCGACGGGCAGGCCGCGATGTTGCAGGAAGAGGTGAAGAAACTGCGCAGCGAACTCCAGCGGCGCGACGCCGAACTCAAGGAGGCATCGTCGCAGGAGGCCGCGCTGAAGAAACTCCGCGAGGAGAACGAGAGACTCGCCGCCGAGGCGGGCGAACTCAAGGAGGCGATAGCCCAGAAGGCGGCGCAGGCGAAGGAACTCGAGAAGGCGGTGTCGCAGGGTGCCGATCTCGCGGCCGAGTTCGACAAGGCGGCGGGACAGATAACGGCGCTCCAGACCGAGGTGAAACGGCTCGAGGTCGAACTGTCGGCCGAGCGCGAAAAGTCGCAGGCGATGAACGAGGACAAGACCGAGGTGTCCCGGTCGCTCGAACAACTCAAAGCGCAACTGAAGGAGGAATCGGACCGCGCCATGAAGGGGGCGTCGGTCGAAGCGGAGGAACTCAAGAAGAAGTACGACGAGGCCAAGGACGAACTCGGCGACCTCAGGATAGTCAACAAGGAGATGAAGGACAAGGTCAAGGCGTCGGAGAAGGATATGGAGAAGATGAAGGCCGAACACGAGGCCTTCACCGCGGAGAAGGATGCGCTCCTCAAGAAGGCGAAGGAAGCCGAAGAGGCGGTCGTCGAGCAGGCGCGGACGCTCAAGGAGGAGTTCGAGCAGAAGGAGAAGAGCGCGCAGGCCGAATCGAAGCGGCTTCTCGACGAACTGCAGGCGAGTTACGAGGAGAAACTGAAGCCGATAAGCGACGAACTCAAGGTCAAAAGCGAAAAACTGGAACTGCTGCAGGCCGAGAAGGAGAGCATAGAGATAGATCTCGCCACCTCCCGTTACAAGGCGACGCAGGCCGAGAAACAGTGCGGGGAATCGAAGACGCGGCTCGAGGCGGCCGAAAAGGAACTGAACGAACTGCGCGAAACGGTCCTGCAGTTCTCGTCGCTCAGCGACGACCGCGACGCTGCCCTGAGGGACAAGGAGGCCGCGCTCGCCGAAGCGGCCGCTCTCACGGCCCGCATCGAGGCGCTGGAGGCCGAAAAAGGGGCGGTGGAAAAGAAGGCCGCCGAGTTGGCGGCGGAGGTGGACCGGATCGCCGAACTCGAAAAGACGATAGCGGCGAAGGATGCCGACATCGCCGCGGCCAAGGAAGAGGCGACGCGCCTTGCCGAGATCATCGAGTCGGTGCGGAAGGCCGTTTCGTAACGATATGCAGATAGCGCTGACGCTCGAGTTCCTGTGCGGCCTTCTGGAGGAATACCGGATCCTGCCGCACGAGAAGACGGAACTGTTCGTCGCCAAGCGCGGGTACTACGAGTCCCAGTACCGCGACCGGTTCAAAAAAGACCCGTTCGTGACCGACCTTGTGCTTTTCATGTGCCGCGAGGAGGGGGTGACGGTCGAGGAGGAGACGCTCCTGCGGCTCGTCGCGGGTCGCGCCGGATGCGACTATATCGTGCCCGACCCGCTCAAGATAGATTCGCAACTGGTCACCTCGATCATATCGCTGCCCTACGGTCGTTCCCATTTCGTTCTCCCGCTTTATGAGGAGGACGGCGCCGTCGTCATCGCGATGGCCGACCCGTTCAGGATGGAGATCGTCGATCAGTTGCGGTCGGCCGCCGGTCGGCCGGTCGTGCCGGTGGTCGCCGCGCCGTCGTCCATAGAGAAGATACTCGGCGACCTGTTCGGCTTCAAGCGGTCCATCAAGGCGGCCGCCAAGGAGCGGACCCGCGACGCCTACGCCTCGATAGAGCAGTTGACGAGCATCGTCGCGAGCGGTCAACTCGACGACAAACACATCGTCAACGCGGTCGACTACATGCTCCGGTATGCCGTGGAGCAGGGGGCGAGCGACATCCATATCGAGCCGAAGCGCGACGAGACCGTCATCCGGTTCCGGCTCGACGGCGTGATGCAGACGATATACAACTTCCCGATACAGGCGCACGCCCCGTTCCTGTCGCGGCTCAAGATGCTCGCCCGCATGGACATCGCCGAGAAGCGGCGCCCGCAGGACGGCCGCATCAAACTCCTGCTCGACGAGGCGCAGGAGGTCGAACTGCGCGCGAGCACCGTGCCCGCCGTGTACGGCGAGAAGATGGTCCTGCGCATCCTCGAATCGGGCCATTTCGTGCGGCCGCTCGAAGAGATAGGGTTCGAAGAGGCGCAACTGGAAGCGTGGCGCGGCGGCATGCAGAAAGGGTACGGCATGCTGCTCGTCACCGGCCCGACCGGGAGCGGCAAGTCGACCACGCTCTACTCGACGCTCAAGGAACTCGCCAAGCCCGATGTCAACATCGTCTCCATCGAGGACCCGATAGAGATCGTGATAGAGGAGATCAACCAGATCGGGGTGAACACGAGAGCGGGCATCACCTTCTCGTCGGCGCTCCGTCACATCCTGCGGCAGGATCCCGACATCATCATGGTCGGCGAGATACGCGACAAGGAGACGGCCGACAACGCGGTGCAGGCGGCGCTCACCGGGCACCTCGTGTTCTCGACGCTCCACACCAACGACACCGCGAGCACGGTCGAGCGGCTCATCGACCTCGGCGTCGAGCCGTTCCTTCTCTCCTCGATGCTCAACGGCGTGCTCGCCCAGCGGCTGGTGCGGAAACTCTGCACCTCCTGCTCGTTCGACCGCGACATGACCGAAGAGGAGAAGATCGCCCTGAAACTCCCCATCGAGAGCCGTTACCGCATCAAGGGTTCCGAAGGGTGCGTCAAGTGCCGCTACACCGGCTACAAGGGGCGCACCGCCATCATGGAATACATGCCGGTGTCGGGCAAGATAGGCCGGCTCATCGCGAACCGCGCGACGACCGACGAGATACGGCAGAACGCGGTGCTCGACGGCATGGTCACCCTGCGCGACGCGGCGATACGGAAACTCGCGGACGGCGCGACCTCGTTCGAGGAGATCGTGCGGGCGCTCTATTTCGAGTAAGATACCTCCCCGACCGGGGAAAAGCGGCGGTCAGCCCTTCATCGCTTCCTTTATGACCTCGGCGAGACGCCGGATGCCTTCGATGTTCTTCTCCTTCGGTGCGAACGAGAAGTTGAGCCGCATCGTGTCGCGTCCCGAGCCGTCGCAGTGGAAGACGCTGCCAAGCACATAGGCGACATTCTTCTCTATCGCCTTGGGGAACAGTTTTTCGGCGTCCATCCCGTCGGGCAGGGTGACGAACAGGAACAGCCCTCCCTCGGGGCAGGTCCACGAGACGCCCTTCGGCATGTGCTCCTTGAGGGCGGCGAGCATCGCGTCGCGTTTCTCGCGGTACATCGCAATGACCCGTTGGAGGTTGGCGTCGAAATGTCCCTGATTCAGGTAGAGAGCGCCGATCTTCTGGACGAACGAGGAGGTGCAGAGGTCGGCCGCCTGCTTGACGGTCACGAACTTGTCGAGCAGGTCCTTGTTGCCGATGATCCAGCCGATGCGGAAGCCGGGGACGAATATCTTGGAGAAGGTGCCGAGCACGACGACCTGTTCCTTGCCGTCGAGTTTGTAGAGCATCGGCGGATTCTTGCCCTCGAAGCGCAGTTCGCGGTACGGGCTGTCCTCGACGACGAGCACATCGTACTCATGGGCGAGCGCCAGTATCTCTTTGCGGCGCGATTCGGGCATCGTGATGCCGGCCGGGTTCTGGAAATCGGGGACGGTGTAGATGAATTTCGGCTTCTTCCCCGCCTTTTTCAGTTCTTCGAGTTTCGCCTTCAGGAGGTCGGCGCGCATCCCCTTGTCGTCCAGTTTGATGCCGTGCATCTCGGCCCCGTAGGCCGCAAAGGCCTGCAGGCCGCCGAGATAGGTGGGGAGCCCGCAGACGACCGCGTCGCCCGGGTCGACGAGGACGCGGCCGAGGAAGTCGAGCGCCTGCTGGGAGGAGGTCGTGATGATGATGTTCTCCATCGCCAGTTCCAGTCCTTCGTCCTTGCGGTATTTCTCGATGAGCGCCTTACGCAGGCCGTTGTCGCCCTCGGTCATGCTGTACTGGCATGCGGCGGTGCCCTCTTTCTCGAGCACCTCGACCGAAAGTTTCTTGAGGATCTCGAGCGGGAACGATTCGGGGGCGGGCAGACCGCCGGCGAACGAGATGATCTCGGGGCGCTGGGTCAGTTTCAGCAGTTCGCGGATGGCCGATTTCTTGGCGCTTTTCGCGCTGCGGGAGAGGATGTTCTGAAGGTCTTTGATCATGGGCGTCTCCTTAAAAAAAGATAAAAACGGCACACGCACGGAGGGACCCTTCAACAAAAAGGTATGCGGGAAGAGCGGCAATGTCAAAAAAACAGGAACAGTTCGCTGACGGCACTCACCTCACGGTCGGGTACTGGCGCCTTTCATGCTTGGGAGACCTTAAGTTTATTCAACATTTCCATTGCGCCGCGGTCAAGCTTTGAAAACGCAAACCACTTTTTACCTAAATCTTTGAGAGATGCTCCGAGGTGGTATGTCTCCTTTTCGTCCACGATCAGAAAACGATCATGCGCATCTTTGAATTCCACGATGGTGATCGGTGGGTACTGTTCGTTGTGCTTCTTCAGATCAAGGGCAAGTCCTTGGGATATGTTTTTCGTATATATCGTTACCGACACTTCCTCCTTACGCTTAGCAAGAAGCGTTAAGACCGTATCGTCGACATAATTGTCGATCAGGACAAGCGATTTTCGCGCCCGCCGGATCAGATCGGCGACAAAGGTATAGGCATCATAGATTTGTCCATCGTAAAAGATTCCCTGTTTCGGAGGCTCCGTGCGTTGTCCCAAGGCATCAAAAACCTTTTCGAAATTCTGAGCCGTTTCCGACTCGAAGGTTAGCTGCCGGCGTTCTACCGAATCGAGGCGGAAGAATATCTGAGCGTTGTTTTGTAAAAATCTGCGCATTTCGACAAACGCCTTCATAATCTGTACGCTTACTCGAACCGCTGTCTTGCTTCGCAAAACGGCCGAAAGCATAGCAACTCCCTGCTCGGTAAAAGCATAGGGAAGATAACGACGGCCACCGCGTCCCGTGTTTGAGGTCACAAATTGTGATCTCAAACCGTTGCCCGCTACTTTGGCGGTATCAGAAGGGGCGGTCAGTTCTTCAAATTCAGCCTTAGTAAGCTGGAACATAAACTCTTCGGGAAAACGATCCATGTTTCGTTTAACAGCCTGATTGAGAACACGGATCTCGACGCCATAGAGCGCAGCCAGATCGCTGTCCGTTATCACTTGGACACTGCGGACAACATGGATCCGGGAACCGAGATTCGCAGGACTCATTACTAAGTTTAGGTTCTTTTTTGCCATCGCATGCCCCTCATGTTTTCTTTGCCGCCTAGGTACTGGGGAGTTATGTAACGAGAAGCCGAATAGGTGTCAAGCAAAACGAGGGGTGAACCAAATGACCGGTTTGTCGTAAGCGGGGAACATGAATTGTCTTTTTACCTCAACAGACCATCTCATGGGCATACACAAAATGGTCGGCGGCCGTTTTATCCTTATTTTTTGCTTCGGAAAGTGAAATAGGCGAATGGCGCAAAATAGAATATCAACCAGTGTCCAGAGAACCCACGCAGTTCTTTTGCTACAAAACGGTGATATTCTTCGGCTGTCAGTTCTCTGATAAGTCTTCCGTGATCGTGAAGAATGTATTTGCCCTCTTCTATGCTGGGGCTACCCTCCATGCTGATCGCAAAATAGAGAAAGTTAAAAACGACATATGTAAAGAGACTTATGCTAGCAGTTTTTACCCATTCGGGAGCATGGGGGAAAATAAGAGAGTTCCCGTTAGAATCTTTTTTTGCATAAAAGACAAGAGGAGCAAAGACTACGAATGCCCCAAGATGTAATAGCCACGCGGAAGGGAAAAATTGCGACACATCGACACTGAACACCGACAAAAGATGCACGATGAGAGAGAGGATAAGTCCGATGAAAGATAGCGCTGCTATGAGATGGTCAACCACTAGATATCCTTGAGCCGTTCGCGGATGGCGGTGAACTGGTCGAGGTGGGCGAGGAAGGTGTCTATCAGCGCCGGGTCGAACTGGGCGCCGCGCTGGGCCGTGAATTCCTCGACTATCTTCTCGATGGGCCACGCCTTCTTGTAGACGCGGTCACTGCCGAGCGCGTCGAACACATCGGCGATGGCGCAGATGCGGCCGAAGATATGGATATCATTGCCCTTGAGGCCGCGCGGGTAGCCTGTGCCGTCGTACCGTTCGTGGTGTTCGCGGGCGACGGTCGCCGCCGCCTTGAGGATGGGCCGCGCCGAGCCTTTGAGTATCGTGTAGCCGCTCTCGGCGTGGGTCTTCATGACGGCGAACTCCTCCGGGTCGAGCCGTCCCGGCTTGAGCAGTATCGCGTCGGGTATCGCTATCTTGCCGATGTCGTGCATGGGGGCGGCGAGTTTGAGCAGTTCGGCCTCCTTTTTGGGCAGGCAGGCGAGGAGCGCGAGCGACCGGCAATATTCGGATACCCGCTGGACATGGTTGCCGGTCTCTTTCGACCGGGTCTCCCCCGCCTCGGCGAGCGCGAAGATGACATCGCGCTGGGTCTCCTCGATCTCCTCGTTGAGCTTCGCCGCCTCTATCGCCTCGCCGGCGTAGGTCGAGGCGAGTTTGAGGTACTTGATGTCGCTCTCCTCGAACTTGCCTGCGGCGGTCTGCTTGTTGATGGTCTGGAAGGCGCCGAGCACCTCGCCGCGGCTGTTCTTTATCGGGACCACGAGGATGCTGCGGGTCGTGTAGCCGGTCTTCCGGTCTATCTCCTGATTGAAACGGGGGTCGCGGTACGGATCGTTGACGATGACCGTCTCGCCGCTTCCGACGGCGACCCCGGCGATACCGCTCCCGGCCGGCATGTGGACGCGGTCGATGCCGTGCGCCACCTTGGTCCAGAGTTCCTTCTTCTGCGTGTCGAGCAGCCACAGCGTACAGCGGTCGGCGTTGACGAGCACGCGCCCCATCTCCGAAAGGAGTATGAGCACCGCGTCTATCTTGCGGACCCCCTCTATCTTCGACATGTAGCCGAGTATCGTCTCCAGCATCGAGCCTTCGTCGTGAGCGGCCATGGGTCCCCTCCCGTAAAGAAGACCCATCGTATCGCGGGTCGGTTGGCTTTTCAAGATTTTATCGCTATACTCGATCGTCCGATCGGAGGGTCCCGATGCGCGCATGGTCCCTGCTACTGGTCATCCCGCTGCTTTTTTCCTGCGGGGAGAAAAGCGCCCCCGCCGTTTGCGCGGGGATATCCGTCACCACTGACGGGGATGCCACCGAGGAACTCTACCTGCGCGCCTCGTTCAACAACTGGTCGCTTTCGACGCCGATGAGTTTCCGCACTGGCCGGTGGGAGGTCGAACTTTCCCTGCCGCCGGGCGACTATCCTTACGCCTTTTACGACCGGAAAAAGGATGCGTGGCGGCTTGACGAGGCCAAGCCGCTCGCCCGGTACGACAGCGGCAAACGGTACAGCCGGCTCATTATTCCCGACTGTCGCTACCCGCGCCTTGAGGTGGTCGGTCGCCCGGTCGCCGACGGGTCGTCGCTCTCGCTGACGGTCCGCTATCTTCCCGGGGCGAGCGGCGCCGGGCCCGACCTGAAAAAGAGCACGGTGACCCTTTCGGGCGGGACGGTCAACCCCTCGTACGACGAGGCAACACGCTTGTTCGCCCTGACCGCCGACACCCTCGCGCCGGGGAAATATACGGCCCTGTTCACGATCCGTGACACCGACGGGTTCGCCGCGACACCGCTGTTCGTGCCGGTCTGGGTAGAAAAAGAGCCGTTCGACTGGCGCGACGCGGTCCTGTATCAGGTCATGACCGACCGCTTCGTGAACGGCGATACCGCCAACGACGGCCCGGTCGCCGGTGTCGACACGAAGGCAAACTGGCAGGGGGGTGACCTGCGCGGCATCATCGAAAAGATGGAGGAGAACTACTTTACCGAGCTGGGCGTCACCGCGCTCTGGCTATCCTCGCCGCTTCGCAATACGCAGGGGGCGTGGAAGGGTATGGGAGGCGACACGCGGCTCTACGCCGCCTATCATTCCTACTGGCCGGTAGCGACCGGATGGAGCGATCTGACGCCTCTGCCGGGGCTGGCGTCGCCCGTCGATCCGCACTTTGGCGACGAGGCCGACCTGTGGGAACTGGTGAAGAAGGCGCACGACCGGGGCATCCGCGTGCTGTTCGATATCGTTCCCAACCATGTCCACGCCGAAAGTTGGCTCTGGAACACCTACCGCTACGACGGCTGGTTCAACGACGCGCCCGAAGGCCTGCCGCGCAACGCGCTCGGCGGCTATACCTGCGGCTGGGAACGGCCCGAGGAATGCTGGTTCACCGACTATCTGCCCGATATCGACCACCGCAACGCGACGGCGCTGGAGACCCTCATCGCGCATTACCTGTGGCTGGTCCGGACCTTCGACGCCGACGGGTTCCGCGTCGATGCGGTGCGGCTCATGAACCTCGACCTCACGATAACGCTTCGCTATTTCATCGAGCGCGAGGCGGCGGCGGGCGGCACCCCGTTCTACATGGTCGGCGAGACCTTCACCGGCGACACCGGCTGGGAGGAGATCGGCCGCTATCTTGGCCCCGACAAACTCGACAGTCAGTTCGATTTCCCGCTGTTCCACCATCTGGCGCGCGCCTTCCTCATCGGCTCGGAAAGCCTGTCGGACCTCGCCTCTTTTCTGCTGACCCACGACGGCCGGTATCAGCGCGACTACCATCCCGGCGCGATCATGGCGACCTTTCCCGGCAACCACGACCTCTGCCGCGCCCTTTCGACCGCGCATGGCGATTTCGACGGCACTTCGCAGGGCGGGGCACGGGCATCCGAACGGGTCTGGGAGAACGAGCCGGAGACCCCGACCGCCGCCGCGCCGTATGAAAAACTGCGCCTTGCGTGGGCGTTTCTTTTCACCTCGCCCGGCGTGCCGACCATCTATCAGGGCGACGAGTTCGGGATGCCGGGGGCGAACGACCCCGATAACCGCCGCATGATGCTCTTCGGCGACGACCTGAACGAACATCAGCAAGATACGCTCGCCGTTGTGAAGGAACTGGCGACGGCCCGCGCGGCCCACCCCGCTTTGCGGCGCGGCACGCGGACGACGGTCCATGTCGAGGAGGATGTCTGGCTCTACACGATGAGCGACGGGGACGATACGGTGCTTGTCGCCTTCAACCGCGGAGAAGAGACGATCGATCGGACCTTCGCGGTGCCGCTTGCCGACGGGACCTATGCCGATGCGCTGTCTGAGGGGACGATGGGGGTGAAGGACGGATCGATCGACCTGACGCTCCCGCCGCGGTCGGCGGCGATCTACGCGAAAGCGGAGTAGTTATTCCTCGCAGATGGGGGCGGGCAGGTTGGCCTCGGCCACCTTGGGATCGTACATGTTCCCGCTCGCCGTGGTGATGTGGAGCGTGCCGTTGCCCGAATCGCCGGCGACGGTGTAGGAGCCGTCGGCCGACACGGCGCGGATGCACTCGATGTTCATGGCGCCGCCCGACATCGTCATGTCGCCGTACATGACCATCGACTGGGTGTCCGCCAACTGTTTGGTGCCGGTGGTGTTCTGCGCCGCGGGCATCGAGAAGGCGAAGAACTTGACCGATCCGCTCATGGCCAGTTTCTCGAGCCAGATGGTCGTGATGGTGGTCCCTTCCTGCAGATTGGCGAGCGGGAAGCCGATGTTGCCGTAAGGGACGGTTATCTTGACATAGGAGAAGTCGTCGCCGAGGTGCGAGAAGGTCGCGGTGCCGTCGCCCCCCTGCAACTGCTGGGGATCGGTCGTCTCGTTGATGACCCCTTCGAAGTCGAACGAGAACTCTCCGGTCTTGGTGAGTTCGTCCTTGACGCACTCTCCCGAATTCCAATGGTAGCCTTCGTTGCACTCGCACTTCGCGTCGGCGCCGCCCGTTCCTTCGACGCAGGTGCTGTTCGGGTCGTCGCAGGTGATCTCGGCGCAGGTCTTCGGGGGCATGTCGTTGTCGGGGACATTCTGGTCGTTCTGGACGGTGTCGCCATCGCTCTGCGTGTCGGTCTGGATATCGTCGGTCTGGATGTCGTCCGATTGCACATCGTCGGTCTGGATGTCGTCCGATTGCACATCGTCGGTCTGGATGTCGTCGGTCTGGACCGTGTCGGTGTCGGTGTCGCCGGTCGTGTCGGTGACCGCCGTGTCCTTATCGACCAAGGTGCGCGTCGCGTTGTCGCACGCCGCCGTCAGGATAAGCGCGAAACAGGCGATGAAGAACAGGAACCCTCTCATGATGACCTCCCTCGTTGTGGTGGAACGCTTGAAACAGGAGCGATTGTAGAACATTGCCGTCCGAAGTCAAGCGGAAAAAACCGTTCTTTTTTCGCGCCGACTTGCGGAACTCGTCGCGGCGCGCTATACTGACGCCCGAACCGAATGGTGGAGGGACGGTATGAGAACGCTCGTGACCTGTTCGCTTTGCGTGGTCGCGGTCTTGCTTGCCGCCGCATGCGAGAATCGGACCCTGAGCCGGCCGCTCGATGCCGATCAGGCGGCCGTCGCTGACGGCGATACGATGGTCGCCGACGATATCGCCGATGATACCGACGACCTTCTTTCCGACGGTACCGTCGACGAAGCGATGCCCGACGAGGCGGTGGACGACGGCGAACGACCCGACGGCGATACGCTGGAGGCGATGTGTCTGGACAACGGCGACTGCTCCGAGGGGCTGTTCTGTCTCCGCGGGGCGCCGACGCCCTGCGAGGGTTCCGGGACCTGCGCGGCACAGCCCGCCGCCTGCGACGAGAATTATGCGCCGGTCTGCGGGTGCGATGGCAAGAGTTACCCCAACGAGTGTTCGGCGTGGGCGGCCGGTATGAATATCCGGCACGGAGGCCCCTGCGGCTCGATGATACCCTGCACCGCCACCAAGCAGTGCACCGAGACCGAATACTGCGCCAAGCCGCTCGGCGTATGCGACGCCGACAGCTCCGGGGTCTGCGACCTGCGCCCGATAGACTGCGATCTCCTCACCGAATTCGCCCTTGCCTGCGGCTGTGACGATACGACCTACCTGCATCCCTGCCACGCCGCCGCCGCCGGCGTCAATGTCGCTCATCCGGGAAAGTGCGACGGCGAGAACATCTGCCTCTACAACGACGAGTGCGGCCAGACCGAGTTCTGCCGGAAGGCCGAAGGGGTGTGCGGTCAGAGTTCGGGTGCCTGCGAGGCGCGACCCGAGGCCTGCCCGTTCTCGTTCGATGTCGGCGTGCCGGTCTGCGGGTGCGACGGGGTCACCTACCTCGACGAATGCGCCGCATGGATATCGGGGATGAACATCGCCTTCACCGGCGCCTGCGAGGATGCGATACCGAAATCCTCTCTGACCTACAGTTACCGGAAGGGCGAGGATCCGGAGGTGACCGCCCATATATTCGCCGCGCTCTCGGTCGGCGAGACGGCCGAATATTTCGGCGCGAGCGTCGTCGAGAAGGACAACAGCGGCATAGCCAACATACTCCTGAAGGTCACCTACGGCGGCGGCGCGCCGGGCGATGAGGCGATCCTCGTCCAACTCTCCCTGCCGCGCACCGCGAATGTGCCGTACGCGGTGACGATAGACGGCGCCGGTAATTATGTCCGCTGGCTCGACGCGATGGGGGTGCCGAAGGCCGATCTTGTCGGCACGGTGACCATCACGCTCTACGAGACCGACAACGATTTCCCGAACTACACGGCGACCGCGATCGACTTCTTCGGGGAGAACCTCGTCCCGAAACCGTAACGGCTAGATCAGCCGGTATCTTTTGAGCGTCTCGACGAGTTTTTCGCGGTTCTGTATCTCCATGGTCGCGAGCGGTGCGCGCAACACCTCTTCGCAGAAGCCCATGAGATGGAGCGCCGTCTTGACCGGTATCGGGCTCGATTCCATGAACAGGGCGCGTATGAGCCCGTTCAGACGCACCTGCAGGGCGGCCGCTTTCCCGAAGTGGTCCGCGAGCGCCGCGCCGGTCAGTTCGACCGTCTCGGCGGGCGCGATGTTGGAGACCACCGATATGACCCCGGCGCCGCCGAGCGCGACGAACGGCGTTATCGTGAAATCGTCGCCCGACAGCATCGCGAACCGGTCGGGACCGACCTGCTCGAGGTAGTCGACCAGTTGCGCCAGGTTTCCGCTCGCCTCCTTGACCGCCGTGATCCCCGGTATCGCCGCGAGTTCCTTCAGCCACGCCGCCGGGAGGTTGAGCCCGGTGCGTCCCGGCACATTGTACAGCACGATCCTCGCGCCGGTCGCCGCGATGGCGCCGTAGTGGGCCATAAGCCCGCGACAGGTGGGCTTATTGTAGTAGGGGGTGACGGCAAGCACCTGCGTATAGCCGAGCGAAAGCGCCATCTCGGTCAGTTTCACCGAGCCGGCGGTGTCGTTGGTGCCGGTGCCGGCGACAAGGTCGAGCCCCGCCGCTTCCTTCTTCACGAACGCGAACAGGTCGCGTTTCTCCTCGAAGGAGAGCGTCGCCGCCTCGCCGGTCGTCCCGGCGACGACGATGCCGGCGACCCCGCCTTTCCTCTGGGCCTCGAGAAGTTTTTTCAGCGCCGCCTCGTCGATCGATCCGCTCTTCGTGAACGGCGTGACGATCGCGGTGTAGACCCCTTTCATGCCGCTACCTCCCTGCTACAGTCGTGACACATTGCTGATGGTGTAGGACAGTATCGAGCGTTTGTTCTTCATCTCCTGACTCACCTGCTCGATCTGCCGGATGTCGGTCCCCTTGAGCGTGATGTAGACCGGTCCCGATTTTTCGTTCGCGGCGTGTGAATCTATGTGGAGGCTGTCGATGTTGAGCCCTTCGCTCGATATCTCCTGTATCACCTCGAGGAGCGTCCCCGGGGCATTCTTTATCTCGATGATGAGTTCGACCTGATAGAGCGCGTAGTGGTACCAGAACGCGTTCTTCTCTATCCGTTCGGCCGAGAGCCGCTGGACCGTCGGACAGCCGCTCTTGTGGACGATGTAGCCGCGGGTGGAGGAGACATAGGCCACGATGGGGTCGCCCTCCTCGGGCATGCAGCATTTGGCGACGCCGTAGTCCTTCACCTGCCCGATGCCGCGAATGTAGACGGTCGCGGTGCCCGGGACGACCTCGACGGTGGTCCGCTTGGCGCGCCGTTCGGGGAAGAGCGCGCCGACCTTGCGCGGCAATTCCCGGATGAGCCCCTCGACCTCGTCGTCGGAAAAGAGTTTCTTGAGCACCGTGCGCAGTTTTATCTCGCCCGACGCGACCTTCTGGAAGAATATCGCGAGCCGCCCCTCCTTGGGGAGCGAGTAGGTGTCGGCGATCCCCGCGAACCCTTCAAGCGTCTCGATCCGGTTGAACGCGGCGGGGCGCCCCGCCTTCTCGAACAGTTGCTTCACCGTCGCGCGGCCCGCTTCGACCAGTTGCTCCTTCTCCTGCTGGGTAAGATGGCGCCGGATATGTATCTTCGCCTTGTGGGTGACCACGAAATTGAGCCAGTCGCGGCGCGGCACCTGCTTTTTGGACGATTCGACCGACACCTCGTCCTTGTTGGAGAGCCGGTAGTATATGGGGACCTTGCGGCCGTTCACGGTGCCGCCGGCGCAGGCATCGCCGAGGTCGCCGTGTATCGCGTAGGCGAAATCGAGGAGCGTCGCCCCCTCGGGGAGCGTGATGAGATCGCCCTTCGGGGTGAAGACCGATATCTTCTCGAGCGGTATCGCCGTCGCAATGTCGTGGACGAAATCCATGGGGTTCGCGGTGACATCGGGCAGGTCACCGAGCACCTGCCGGAGCCACTGCACCGCCTTGTCGTTGCCCGCGATCTCGTTCTTGTAGGCCCAGTGGGACGCGTCGCCCTCCTCGGCGATACGGTGCATCTCGCGGGTCCGTATCTGCACCTCCATCGAATACTCGTGGTAACGGACCACCGTGTGTATCGACTGGTAGTCGTTCGCCTTGGGCCGCGCGATGTAGTCCTTGAACCGGTCGTTCATCACGGTGAATTCGGGGAACGAATGGATCGCCGCCATCGCGAGATAGCAGTCGTCGCGGTTGGGCGAATCGAGTATCACGCGGATGCCGATGATGTCGTGCAGGGAGCCGATGGACTTGTTCTGCCGTATCGTCTTGCGGTAGATGCTCGGGTAGGATTTGATGCGGCCGTAGACCTGCGCGATCCTCCCGGCGACCGACGGGCAGTGTTCGGCGATGACCTCGCGCACCTTTTTCTGCAGGGTCTCGAGCGCCTTGGCGGGGTCCTGCCGGAACCGCTCGGTGATGTAGTCGTTTATCTGTTTCCACTCGTCGGGATAGCAGTAATAGAAACTGAGCGACTCGAGTTCCTCCTTCATCCAGTAGACGCCGAGCCGGTGGGCGAGCGGCGCGTACAGTTGCAGGGTCTCGCGGGCGACCCGCTGCTGTTTCTCGGGGCTCACCGCGTCGAGCGTCATCATGTTCTGCAGGCGGTCGGCGAGTTTGACGAACAGCACCCAGATGCCGTCGCGCGCCGCGTAGACGAAGAGTTTCTGGAACGCCTGCGCCTTCTTCTCCTCCTTGCCGATATGCGAGAGCGACAGTTTGGTCACGCCGTCCACGAGGTTGGCCACATCGTCGCCGAACAGCCCGCGGATCTCGTCGAGCGTGGTGGTCGCGTCCTCCACCGTGTCGTGCAGGAACCCGGCGATGACGCATTCGACGCTCATCCCCATCTTGGCGAGCACATAGGCGACGGCATACGGATGGGTGATGTACGGCTCGCCGCTCTCGCGCAGGACCCCTTGGTGCGCGGCGGCCGCGAGGACGATGGCCTTGTTGATCTTTTCCCGCGCCCTCATCCGTTCCTCGTCGGTCAAGGAGGGGTGCGCCTCCATGACGGCGCGGATGATGTCGGTGGGGCGGATGATCCGCAGGATATCGAAGTGCGGAGGCCTCTTGACAATGTGCTGGAACAGTTTCAGGTCCATGGTCTCAGCCCAGCATCCGCTCTATCAGTTCGCGGTTCCCGCGCGTGGAGCAGTACAGTTCGGTGGCGACGATGCCCGAGAGCAGCGACGCGGCCCGTTCGAGGTCGTCATTCACGACGATGTGGTCGTAGTGGACATAGCGCCGCATCTCGGCCTTCGCTTCGTCGAGCCGCCGCAGGATGACCGCCTCGTCGTCGAGCGCGCGCCCCCGGATGCGCCGCCGCAACTCCTCCAGCGAGGGAGGCAGGACGAAGATGAGCACCGCCTCGTCGGGCAGCAGGTTCTTGAGAGCGACCGCTCCCTGCACATCGATGGCGCAGACGACATGGTGCCCCGTCTCTATCCGCTCCAGCAGGCGGTCCTTCGGTGTCCCGTAGTAGTGGCCGTACACCTGCGCCCATTCGAGGAACGCCCCCTCGGCGATACGCCGCTTGAAAGCCTCTTCGGTCAGGAAGAGGTAGTCGCGGCCGTTCTTTTCGCCGGTGCGCGGCGGGCGGGTGGTGCAGGAGACCGACTGCTCGAGGAAGGGGAACCGCTTGCGGAGCGCCGTGACGAGCGTCGTTTTGCCGGTCCCCGACGGAGCCGATATGACGAACGCCGTGCCGCGCTGCGCGGCCGATCCCTGCGGGGTCTCTTTCTTTCTCATGGTGCCGGTACCTCCGGTGAACGGGGTACTATATACCAAACAAAAAAGAAAGTCAGAGAATTTTTTTACGGCGCAAGGTACGGCGGCGGTCAGGGTCAGGAACAGCACCGCGCGCAGGGTTCGTCCGGTCCCTCGAGTTCGATGGTGCAATGGCCGACGCCGAGTTCTTCCATCGCGACGGCCGTCTCCCGTTTGACGCGGCAGGCCGTCTCCGGTGTCACCGGCGCGTCGAGCACCAGATGGACCGTCAGTATCGTCCGTTCACCGTCGAGGCTCCACAGATGCAGGTCGTGGGACGACGCGACCCCGGCGACCGCCGTGAGCCGCGCCTCGATAGCCGCGAGGTCGACCTCCTCCGGGATCCCCTGCAGAAGTATCTTGGCCGATGACCGGAGCGCTCCGAGCGCCGTGATAAGTATGAAGGCGGCGATGCCGAGCGACAGGAGCGGGTCTATCCAGTACCACCCGGTGAAGTGGATGACGACCGCCCCGACGAGGACCGCTCCCCAGCCGAGCACATCTTCCAGCAGGTGGAGCGCCACCACCTTCGCGTTCTGCGAAGTTCCCTTTTTGAGGCGCAGGACCGCCGCGCCGTTGACCACGATGCCAAGCACCGCGAGCAGGAGCATCCCCCATGTCACGGTCGGTTGCGGCTCGATGAGGCGCGGGATGGCGGCAAAGACGATGACCACCGACCCGACGATGAGTATCCCGCTCCCGGCAAGCGCCCCGAGGAGCGAGAAACGCTTGTAGCCGTAGGTGTATCGCCGGTCGCGCCCGCGGTCCGACACCTTCTGCAGATACCACGCCAGAGCGAGCGCAAGGCTGTCGCCGAGGTCGTGGAGCGCGTCGGAAAGTATCGCGATGCTGTTGGTGAGCAGACCGCCCGCCACCTCAATGAGGGCGAACGAGAAATTCAAAAGGAACGCGACGCCGATATGGCCGGTATCGCCATGATCGTGGCCCCGATGATCGTGGTCGTGCGTCATCTCCGCTCCGGAAAGAGTTGTTTCCGATAGACCATAGACGCTCCCTGCCGCCGCGTAAAGTTTTTTGTCGGCCTCTTGTCTTTCGACGACACCTGTTATATCTTTGTCCGTTTGTGATGGAGGCGCCTTATGTCGAAGAAGATCGTCGTGTTCCACGGGAGTCCGCGCAGGAAAGAGACCTACGCCTTCGTCCAGCAGTTCGAAAAGGCACTCGCGGCGCTCGGGCCGGTCGAGGTCGAGCATGTTCTGCTCAAAGATGCGAACATCCAGTTCTGCCGCGGCTGTTTCGCGTGTCTTTCGCGCGGCGAGGAATTCTGTCCGCTCAAGGACGACATCCCGGCGCTCGTCGCGAAGATGCATGCGGCCGACGGCGTCGTTTTCGCCACCCCCAACTATTCGTTGCAGGTGACGGCGATCATGAAGAACTTCCTCGACCGCTGCGCCTTCATATTCCACCGCCCCGCGCTGTTCCATAAAGTGTCCATCGCGCTGGTCACGCAGGGGGCCATCGGCGGCGAAAAGATCGTCTCCTACCTCGACGAGGTCTGCGGTTACTGGGGTTTCATCGTGGTGAAAGGGGCGTGCGTGACCACCATCCGGCCGCTCACGCAGGCCGAGGAGAAGAAGGTCGCGGCGGCGGCCGTCGCGGCGGTGCACCGGTTCCACGCGGCGCTCCACGGCGATCTTGCGCCCCAGCCGTCGCTTTTCCGGCTGGCGATATTCCGCGTGGTCCGGGCGATGCACCGGTTCTGGCAGGAGGAGGATTCGCGCGACTACCGCCATTTCCGCGACAACGGCTGGTTCGAAAGCGCCTACTACTATCCGGTGAAACTCTGCCCCGGTAAGCGGCTCATCGGCGCGCTCGTCGACCTCTTCGGGACGAGAATGGCGCGGTCGAGGAAGAGGGAATTGGAGAAGTAGGGGCGCGCCGCTCTCTCTTGACTTATTCAGTCTGGGTCAGATAATGAATGGGATGAGATAACGCCGGAGGCGAACGATGAAAAGGGAAAAGCGGACCTCGCCCAATAACCTCACCCGGCAGAGCCGCCCTCTCCTTGTAAAAGGCGAGGGCGCTACCATGTACCCCTTCTCCTTTTCCAAGGAGAAGGTTGGGATGAGGTCATCCTTTTTTATCCTCCTCCTTTTCTTCCTCGCCTGCATCGGTTGTGACGGTGACGGGCCGCTGAAACCGGGTGAATTCGAGGACCCGGCGTTCGCGAAGTGTGTGGAGAAAAAAATCAGTTATGCCGAATTGGACAAGAATGATCCTGATTTGTATAATAAGATTAGTAGCTTAGAATGTTATGGGGGGGGGTTTCGAGCCTCAAAGGCATCGAAAACATGCCTAACATGGACTGGCTTGCCATAGTCGACAACGAGATCGAATCGCTGGAGCCGCTCCGCACCTTGACGAAATTGGAGTTCCTGAAACTGAATAACAACAAGATAAAGGATCTGGAACCGTTGTCGGGGTTGACGGAGTTGGGCTATCTTTCCCTAGATAACAATTTTATCGAGGATCTCTCCCCCCTATATGGCTTGTTGAGCTTAGACTACTTATATGTGACCAACAATTGCGTGAAAGATCTTTCTCAATTTGACGAACTAGAGAAAAGAAATTCGAAATTAGTTTTTGCAGAACAAACCATAACTTCCCAGAACTCTGAGAAGTGCTATCAACCATAGGTGAGGAACATACATCTCTCCCTCGTCCAACGCGCCCTCATGCGGCTCCTCGAAGATGAGGTGAGTGATTTCGGTGACCATTTCAATGATCTTATCTCGGCCCTTGATGACATCGACCTCTCCTCTCTCGCTGGCGAACTCGAAACACCCGCTGCTATCGAAGATTTTCTGGGCGACCCCGTTGCGTTCGATGAAGGAAATATAAAGAGTGCGCTTACCGGCATCCTCGACACCGAAAATCTGTCCACCCTCATGGAGATATATATCGCGGCGGCGGCGGAACAGTTCAACTTCGAGGTGCTCAACGAGATACTGAGCGGTAACTTCAACTACAAACAGTTCGTAGAACAGGCGCTCGTCGGTTGCCTTACCGATAGCGAGATCCCCTCCAGTCTCACGAACCACCCGATCGGGAACGCGGCGCTCCGGGAGGCGCTCGATTGCGGGAGTACCTGCACGCTGGGCGCTGTCCTCGGTAATCTGGACGACATAGGGACCGGCTTGGGAGCGGCCGCGAACGATCCGGGCCTGCTCGCGGGGAAGGCGAAGGAATTGAGCGGAAGCGTGATGACGGGTATCGAGAAGCGTATCCGCGAGATCATCATGGAGAAACTGATGCTGTTGCCGTACGGGGAATTCGTCCTGCACGGGTACGGGGCGGTATCGTTCTTCGATCATACCGAAACGATCTATGAGATGACCGGGTTCATCGGGACGCGGCTCCGGCCGGAGGGGATACCGTTGGATCCGAGCGAGTACGCGCGGCTGGACGGCGTGAAGAAACGGGCGCGCGACCGGTTCATAACTGCTTACGATACATCGCTGGAGCCGTTCCTGCCGTACTATAAGTTCTACGCGAAAGGGATGGTTATCGGGCTCGCGGACGCGATCATAGATGGGACCTTGGCGAAGGCGCAGACGGCGACGGGCTTGGACAAGCTACTGGGAGGCACCTTGAGCGCGGACGATATCCGCGATATCCAAGCGTCGATAAGCCGCGGCGAATTCGATCAGGAACTGGTGAGCCAACTGTGGGCGCAGTACGGAGACGATCTGGTGGGTGCGCTGGAGAAAGGGCTCGGTACGACGCAGGAGGAATTGGTGACGCTCGCGAAACAGGCGGAAGAAGAGGGCGGCCTGTCGTTCGGAGAACCGGAGAAGAACCCGAACGGAGCGGGAGACAGCCGCGAGGAATGGGGGGACCGGTATCCGTTGGGCGAACTGCTGTATGACGACGAATATAGCCTGCCGGTGTCGCCGGGGCTGTCGGTGGTGTTGCAGTGGGGCGTATCGCTGTCGACGGAGGTGTACCTGAAGGAGTACGCCGACTACGGGCTGGTGGAAAAGGAAGGGGAAGCAGGCGGTCGCCGACTGGGTCTGACGGCGGGCTTGGGCTTGACGCCGACGGTGAGGAGCGACGGATATCTGTCGGCGGGCTTGGGGATAGACCTCGAAGTACTCGAGATCAGCATCTCGTTGGAAGGGCACATCATGTTCGTATGGTTCGCGGCGCCGTTCCGGATGCAGATGCTGCTGGGACCCGAGTTCGGGAACGGCGATCTGACGGCGAAACTGTACCTGACGGCGAGTCTGTCGCCGCGGTTGACGCTGTTCGATGCGGACCTGCGGCTGAAGGTGCAGGTGGTATTGGCGGGGATCATACCGATCACCTACCGCACGACGATAGCGGACTTCAAACCGTTGATAGACCGCGATTACGGGAATCTTCTGCCGATACCGCCGCTCTCTCTTGACTTATTCAGTCTGGGTCAGATAATGAATGGGATGAAATGAGGGAAACAGAGCGTCCCCTTGTCAAGGGGGAGAGAGGGGGTTTGATCAAACCCTCCCTGCCCTCCCTTGACAGGGCGGGATATTTGATAACCGGAGGATATCGATGAGAACTGTCTGTCTGCTCTCCTTTTTTATGTTGTTCTCCCTCACCATCGGCTGTGACGGTGACGGCACACTCAAACCGGGGGAATTCGAGGACCCGGCGTTCGCGAAGTGTGTGGAGGATAAAATAGACTACGAAGCGGGCCTAGGCCTGTTGGACAAGAATGACCCGGATTTGTATAATAAGATCGAATCGTTAGCCTGCGCAGGGGGGGGGTAAAAAGTATCAAAGGAATCGAGAACTTACCCAATATTGACTGGTTTGGCGCAAGCGACAACGAGATCGAATCGCTGGAGCCGCTCCGCACCTTGACGAAATTGGAGTTCCTGAAACTGGACCAGAATAAAATAAAAGATCTGGAACCCCTATCGGGATTAACAGAATTGTCGACACTATTGTTAAGCAACAATTTTATTGAAGACCTGACCCCGTTATATTTGTTATCAAAATTGGGGCTTGTTTCTCTAGACGGAAATTGTATTGTCGATTATAGTCAGTTCGATGAACTAGAGAAACATTCTCCTAACATCAATCTCGGAAGTCCAGAAAAATACCAAGATCCCGCTAAATGCCAGTAGTCGTGATCACTTGGGAGAAAGTGGAAAAGAAAGCAAGGGCTACTTTTTTTCGGTGAGCCCTGTCTGTTCAGACATTGAACCGGAAGTTGATGATGTCGCCGTCCTTGACGGTGTACTCCTTCCCTTCGAGCCGGTAGTGGCCCGCCTTCTTGCATTCGGCCTCTGAGCCGTACTTGTTGAAGTCGTCGAAGTGTATCGTTTCGGCGCGGATGAACCCGCGCTGGATGTCGCTGTGTATCTTCCCCGCCGCCTCGACCGCCGGGGTCCCCTTGCGTATCGGCCATGCCCGCACCTCGTCCTCGCCCGCCGTGAGGAACGATATGAGCCCGAGCGTCTCGTAGGCGGTCCGGATGAACCGGGCGCGGGCCGGCTCGGTGAGCCCGTAGCCCTTGAGGAATTCCGCCTGTTCCTCCGCGGCCATCTGGGCGAGATCCTTCTCGAGCGTCGCGCAGACGGCGAACGACAGCACGCCGTCCTGCGCTATCGCCTCGGCGAAACCCGCCGGGAGCGGCGCGCCCCCCTCCGGTTCGTTGACGAGCGCGATGCGCTTCTTGAGCGTCAGAAAGTTATAGTTGGCCATGTGGGCGAGTTCGTCGGCGGTGAAGGTGTCGGGCGCCGGGAAGGTGCTTTTTTCGAGTATCGCGTGGAGTTTCTTTATCGCCGGCATCTCGGGCGGATTCTTCTTCTCCTTCGCCTCGCGCTCGATCCGTTTCTCGGCGGTGATGAGGTCGGTGAGCAGGAGTTCATCCTTGAGTTTATGATACTCGGCGAGCGGGTCTTTCGGATCGGCGGTCATCACCGAATCGAAGTTGCGCAGGACGAAGATGAGCAGATCGGCCTTCTGGATGAGGTTCTTGACCTGCGACGGAAGAAGCGCGTCCTTGGTCGCCGCGATGTTGAAATCGGTCAGGACGAATTCGGCGTAGGTCTTCTTCTTCGGTTTGTATATTTCGTTGAGCCGGTCTATCCGCGTGTCGGGGACCTTTATCGTTCCGAGGTTCTCCTCCTTCTTCGCCTCCGCGATGCCGGTGAGCGCCTCGAAGACGGTCGTTTTGCCCGAAACGGGAAGCCCGATAAGTGCCGCGCGCATGGTGTCTCCTTCTGTTTTAAGTTCCCGGTGTCGCTTTCTTTTCGAGCAGTTCGATGATCGCCGGCAGGTTCATCCGTTTGGCGAGCAGGATCGGCGTGTCGCCATTGTTGTCGGCGACATCGGTCCGCGCCCCCTTGTCGAGGAGCAGTTTGACGGTGGCCGCGTTACCGGAGGGGATGACATAGAAGAGAGCGGTCTTTCCCGATGTCGTCTCACGGGCGTTCACATCGGCCCCCGCCTCGGCGAGCAGTGCCACGATGGGGTGGAACCCGTAGGATGCGGCGACAAGGAGCGCCGTCCAGCCGCCCGACACGAGTTTCTGTTCGAGCGCCGTCTTCTTCTCGATGAGCAGTTTCACGAGCGCCTGATCGCCCGCCTGCGCCGCGAAGTAGAGGATGCTTGCTCCCGAAGAGTCGGTGAAGTTGACATCGGCCCCCTTCTTGATGAGGAACTCGGCCATCGGTGTCTTGCGGTAGGTGACTGCCTCCTTGAGCGGCGTGTACCCGTCGCTCGACTGGAAGTTGACATCGGCACCCTTCGATACGAGATAGTCGGCGATCGGCAGGAACCCGAGCCGCGCGGCGAGTTGAAGCGGCGAGTAGCCGTTGGGGTCCAGTTCGTCGGCGGGCCGCCCCGCCTCGAGGAGTTCCTTCACCTTCTTGAGATCGTTCTTCTGCACCGGATAGGCGACCGAGTCCTTGTCCAGCGCACCGATATCGTTATAGGGCTCCTGATAGGGGTTGTTGCCCGCGACGCCCAGTTTCTCCGCCTTGTTGAAGCCATCCTCGAACCCCTTTGCGTAGGCCTCGGCATAGGTCTTCGCGTAGTCGGCGGTCACCGGCACGGTCTGGCACGAAACAAAAGCGGCGACAATGATCAATGCGCTGAGAACAATGGACTTCTTCATCTGCCCCTCCCTGTGGATATGGTCCATAGTCACGCCAGTTTTTCCTTGACCAGTTGGCTCGCCAGTTTGCCGTCGTAACGGCCGGCATGGAGTTCCTTGAGTTTCGCCATCACCTGCCCCATCGCCTTGGGCGACTTCTCGGGAAGGGTCGCGACTATCTCCTCGATCGCCTTGGCCAGTTCTTCGGGCGTCAACTGTTTGGGTAGATACCCTTCGAGTATCGCCTTCTCGGCCTTTTCCTTGTCGCACGGTTTCCCGTCGCCGGTCAGAATGGCGATCGTTTCGTCTATATTCTTCATGAACTTGCGGATGATCTGCATCACCTCTTCGGGGGTCGTTTCGCGGTTGCCGGCGTTCTTACCGACCGCCATCGCCTCGCCGAGCAGCGTCGAGAGGAGGTTCGACCGCACTAGATCGTGCGCCTTTTTCGCTTCGAAGAGATCTTTTCTGATTTTCGCGAGCATCGGTAACTCCTTCTACTTTATGACTTTAATCCCAGTTTTTCCCGCCACTTGTCTATCGCCGCATCCTCGATCTTGGGATAGAGGACGGCCGGTTCGCCGATGGTGTGGCCCGGCTTCATCGGCTCACTGCAGAGGGTGTCGAAATCGAAGGTCTCGGGAAGGTTCAGCATCTTCTTCACCTTGCGCGAGGCGACCGGGGTGATCGGCTCGAAGGCGGTGGCGAGGGTGTCGATGAGGTTGAGGCAGGTGAGGAGCACCGCCTTGCACCGTTTCTCGTCGGTTTTTCTCAGCGACCACGGGGCGCTCGTGTCGACATATTTATTGGCGATACGCCCCAGTTCCATCAGGTGGAACACCGCGTCGCGGACCTTGTAAGTGTCGTAACATTCCTTAATGATGTCGGCCTCTTTTTTCGCCTCGACCCAGAGCGCCTTCTCGGCATCGGTGAACGATACCTCGCCGCCGAGGTGGCCGTCGAAGAACTTGCGGGTGAACGAGAGGATGCGATTGACGAAGTTGCCATAGATGTCGGCAAGTTCCGAGTTGTTGGCGAGTTGGAAACCCTTCAGCGAAAAGTCGGCGTCCTTCGCCTCGGGCGCTATCTGCGCGAGGTAGTAACGGATCACATCGCTGTTGAAATCGTTCAGGAACTCGTGCACCCAGATGGCGTAGTTCTTCGAGGTGGAGAACTTGTCGCCCTCGAGGTTGAGGAACTCGTTGGCCGGTATCTCGTCGGGGAGTTTCCATCCCTCTTTCTGCCCCATCAGCATCGCGGGCCAGATGATGGCGTGGAAGACGATGTTGTCCTTGCCGATGAAATGGACCAGTTTGACCTCATTGCCGCCCTGCCACCATTTCTTCCAATCCTCGGTGCGACCGAGGTTCCGGAACATTTCGATGGTGAACGACACATATCCGATCGGGGCGTCGAACCAGACATAGAGCACCTTGCCGTCGGCCCCGTCGATCGGCACCGGCACGCCCCACGAGATGTCGCGGGTGATGCCGCGCGGTTCGAGTCCGCGTTGGAACCACTGCTCGCAGAAGGCCTTGACATTCGCCTTCCAGTGCGGTTTCCCTTTGAGCCATATGTCGAGATCTTTCTGGAACTTATCGAGATCGAGGAACCAGTGGCGCGAACTTTTCACCACCGGCGTCTTGCTGCACAGTTTGCATTTCGGTTCTTTGAGTTCGAGCGAGTTGAGCGCGTTGCCGCAGTAATCGCACTGGTCGCCGCGCGCCCCTTTGCCGCAGTGGGGACAGACCCCTTCGACATAGCGGTCGGGGAGGAACATCGCGTCGTGGTCGCAGTAGAACTGATCGACATCGCGTTCCGAGATGAAGCCGTTCTTCTTCAGGTTCAGGAAAAAATCCTGCGAGAGTTTCGCGTGGTCGGGGCAGGTGCTCGTCCCCGAGAAGATGTCGAAACTCATCTCCATGCGGCGGAAGGCGTCCGCTATGATCGCATGGTTCTCGGCCACCACTTGGGGCGGCGTCTTGCCGTTCTGTTCGGCGTTTATCGTGATCGGCACGCCGTGTTCATCGGTGCCGCAGATGTAGATGACCTCGCGCTTGTTGTTGCGCAGGGAGCGGACATAAATGTCGGCGGGGAGATAGGCGCCGGCGATGTGTCCGAGGTGTATCGGTCCGTTCGCGTAGGGGAGCGCCGAGGTGACGAGATACCGCATGAGTTCCTCCGGTTATCAAAAACGGGGGGAGTATAGTCAAAAACGGGGGCGCGTCAAATCGGAAAAAAGATGTCGTGCCTCGTCAGACCGCCAGATCGTTGTCGGCCGGTTCTTCTTCTTTGCGGACAAAGAGCGCCATGCCGACCGTGAGCGGCCCGATCCGCCCGCCGATCATGAGGATCACGACGATGAATTTTCCCAGATCGGAAAGCGAAGAGGTGATCCCCATGCTTAACCCGACCGTTCCGATGGCTGATGCCGCTTCGAAGAATATCTTATCGAACGATGCCGTTTCGGTGAGATCGAGCAGGTAGACGCCGACCGTAAGAAGGAGAAGATAGAGCGTGGTGTTGGCGATCGCCTGCCATATCCGTTCGAAAGGAATGACCTTCCCGCTGAACGATGCCTGTCGTTCGCCGCGCAGAGCGCTCCGGACCACGCCGAGTATCGCCGTGAAGGAGGTGCTCTTCACCCCGCCGCCGGTCCCCGACGGCGACGCGCCGATGATCATGAGGACCGTGAGTATCAACACCGACGCCTTGGAGAGTGCGCCGAGATCGATGGTGTTGAACCCGACGGTGGTCATCGCGGTCATGCACTGGAAAAAGGCGGCGAGCAGGCGATCAACCGGCGAAAGCGCCGTTATCGTCGGTTCGCCGAGGAACAGGAGGATCGTGCCGATGATCGTCATCCAGACGGTTGCTCCGAGTATGATGCGGCTCGTGAGCGTCACCTGCGTCGTTTCGCGCCGGAACCGCCGCCAGTAATCGATAAAAACGATGAAGCCGATCGCCCCGAGGTAACTGAGCGCGGCGATGATACCGTTTATCCAGAAGTTGCCGGAAAAAGAGGAGAAACTATCATTGAAGGTGCTGAACCCGGCGGTGCAGAAGGCCGAAATACTGTGAAAAAAGGCGTTGTAAAGCGGGCGCGGTGATCCGGCCGCCGTAAAGGCCCACCACAAAAGAAGCGTCCCGATCGACTCGATGACGAGCGTGAACAGAACGACGCCTTTGATGAACCGGAACACATTGAACGATCCGGGCAGGGAAAAAACGGCACGCGTCACCTCGGTGCGCGCCGGGGGTAGATCGGGACGGCGCGACAGAATGATGAACGACCCGAAGGTCATGAACCCGACGCCGCATATCTGAATGAGCGCGAGGATTACCAACTGACCGAAAAGACTGTAGTTGTCAGCGATGCTGATGGTGACGAGCCCGGTGGTGGACATTGCCGAGGCGGCAATGAAAAGATTGTCTATAGGGGCGATCTGCGGAACGGCCTGCGCGATCGGGAGCGAAAGCAGAGCCCAGCCGATAACGACATAGGACAGATAGCCCCAGAAGACGGCGCGCGCCGGGGCGACCCGACCGGAAAAGAAGGTGATGCGCCGGAAGAGGCGCGAGAGGAGGAATCGTCCTCTTTTGAGCAGTGGTTGACGGACCGCAGACATGGCAGTGCCTCACAAAAAAATGTTGTCAACGAGAGGAAGCCGGCCGGCGTCTGTCGGGGGGGTTTCCTCTTCCTACGCTTACGAGGTTAGCTGACGGGCTCGGGCGGAAGAGTGCCCTACGCCATAACGGCGATGCGCCCCGGGAAACGGGTCCCCCGTTCCCGCCAGTGGCGGGATTAAGCGGTCACCTTTGTACGCTTTTTAGAAAAAAAGTCAAGCGGTTATTTTTCGGCCCGGATCACTGTTCCTTCAGGAACGCCTCGAGCATCTGTATCAGCGTGGCGGGAGGCAGGACCGCGCCGGCGGCGTCGGGGACATCGACAAGATTCTCCGCCCTGACCATGCGCCGTTCCTGCACCGAGAGGTCGGGGTTGAGCACAAACACCGGGCCTTCGGAGACGAAATCCTTGAATCTGCCGCACGAAACGACGAGTTCGTTCGATGATATCGTCCGGAGCACGCTACCGCAGGGGTAGACCCCCGCGATCGTCACGAAGGTATCGACGATGTCGCGGCGGAACGCCCCCGCCCCGGTGTTCTTCAGCAGGGATCGAAGCGCCTCGGGCCGCGACAGGGTCGGGCCGTCGTGCCATCGCCGGGTCACCCGGTCGTAGTAGGCGGCGACCTTGAGTATCTCGCTCGGTACGGTGCCGCAGGCGGTCCCCTCCATCATGGTCCCCACCTCCGAGAAGTCGGTGAGCCGCGCGGAGGCGTTCAGCGCCGCCTCTATCCGGGTGTAACTGAATTCGTCCATGCGTGAAAGGACCGTATAGCCCGTATCGGGATCGTCGGAAAGGTACTGGAAATAGGCGGCAATGGCGGTCCGTTTGACCTCGGCCGGTTCGAGCCCGAGCCGCAGGGCGATGAGGATGGAAAAGATGGTGCGCCCGGCGGCGGCTGCCCCCGCGACGCTTCCCCGGTAGGCGGGAAGGGCGGCCAGCAGCATCAAAAGCGCGTAGTTGCCCGGGTCGGAGAGGTTCTGCGCTATCGATATGAGGTCCTGCACGCTCCGTTCGACCGTCCGGAGCGGTATGTTCTCCGCCGCCTTCACCATCTTCGCGTGATCGGGATACTCGGCGGCCAGTTTCCGGTGCGCCCGCCGTATCGCCTGCGGGACGGTGTATATCGGGAGATTGCCCGACTCCTCGGGGTCGTAGGGGAACACCTCGATATGGGTGAGCGGCGGCAGGTCGGCCCGTACCCGTTCGTAGGCCTGTATCTTGGGCTCGCGGCCGACCGGATATTTGGCGAGCACCGCGAAGAAGCCGAGGATCTGCTTGTCGTCCACCCCCTTTTTGAACACGAAGCCGGAAAGGCACAGCGAGAGGAACAGGTCGTAGATGTCGTCGAAATATTTGTCGTCCTGCCGCTGACCCCGGATGCGGACCTTGTCGACCTTCACATCGATACCGTCGAACAGTATCGAGAACTCGTCCTTCTCGGCGAAAAAGAAGGCCAGCGTCTTTTTGAAATAGGCGATCTCCTCGTCGATACGCTGGTTCTCGACGCCGTACATCTTGACATTCTTCCAAAAGGTGAAGAGTGATTTGGTGAAGTTGTACCGCCACTTCTTCGGAGAATTCTCGAACTCAGGCAGATTGCGTCGTTCTTCCATCCGTCACCTACCGTCCCGCCAGTATCTCTTTGGTCTCGGCATCGCCGTCCTTTTTCGCCTTCTCGAGCCATTTCGTTATGGTGCCCGACTTGGCGGCGCGCCGGCGCAGGAAGCCGAACACCCGTTTCTTGAGCGGCGCGTACCTCTTGCGGTTGAGCAGACCCCCCTGCATGGTCCAAAGTGGCGTCAGGGCGTCGAGCATGCTCGGCAACTGCGTACCCTTGAGGAGAGCGAGGAGCAGTTCCATCTCGTTCTGCTCGATCGTTTCGAACTCGGGACTTTTTATCCGCCGGATGACCTGGCTCGATATCGCGGAGGGATCCCCGATCGTGTTGAGGCACTTGAGCGCCATGATCCGCACCTGAGCGTTGTCGTTGAAGATGAGGTTGCCCGGCAGGTCGAAGAACTCCTCCCGTTTCGAGGCGAGTATCCGGCAGACATACTGTTCGAGATCGAGTGTGCTGAACCGGGCGAGTTGGGCCGGCTTGAACATCTCGTTGAGTATCTGTTTGGCCACCAACCCCTTGATGCGGAGCAGGTTCTCGACCGCGAGCACCCGCACCTCCTCGTCGGGGGAGAGGACCGCCTTGTGCCAGAACTCGACATTCTCGTCGGCGTCGTATCTCGAGAGCACATGCGCCGCCTCGATCCGCACCTGTTTGGTTGGGTGGTGCATCGCCTCCCGAACGGTCGGCAGGAAAGAGGGGCGATAAGAGAACCGGAGCATATACAGGAGGTTGCGGACAACATGCCAGTCGGGATTCGTCGCGAGCCGCTTGACGAGTTCCTCGTCGGTGAGGTTGCCCGCGATCGCCTCGAGTCCGTGGAGGCGCGCCTCTTTCTGGCCGAGTTCGACCAGTTTGAGGAAGACCGGTTCGAGTTCCTCGGCGCTGACGAGTTTCAGATATTCCCCGAAGGCGGGAAGATGTTCCGGCCCGATGGTCGCCGCGACCTCGAAGACCTTGTTGATGAACTGTTCCGATCGTATCTTCTCGAACACGGAGGCGACCGACCCGAGGAGCGCCTCGTCGGCTCCCTCCATCGACTGTCGCAACTGTTGCAGGTTGGTCAGGTAGACCATCCCCGATATGAAGTCACCCTCCTGCAGGTTGGTCAGGGCGTATTCGCACATCTTGCCGATGATCGACCGGTTCGCCTCGACGCCGTCGCGCAGGATGAGGAGCCGCGCCTTTTCAAGGTATCGCTGGATGGTGAAGGCCTTCCCGCGCTCCCTGCGCCACGCATCGAATTCGCCGCGGCCCGTCGCGCCGACCGACTCGAATTCCTTGACGATGGCGGCGAGGTCGTGGAAACTCCGGGGCGGCAGGGCGTACAGCGCGGCGGGCGCCACGGGATCGAACTCGCCCTTGAACTCCTCGGCGCCCCACGGCTCGGGGTCCCCCATGTCGGGGTCCGACAGCGTGCCGATATGGGTCACGCCGCGGTCCCACAGGCGGGTGTTGAAATCGTAGTCTATCAAAGTGTAATTTATCGTCTCCTGTATGACCGAGAAGAAGTTCAGCAATTCCTCGGGCGTGATCCCTTTGACGAAGTAGAGTTCGCGTATCTCGTTGACAAGGAAGATGTTCCGGAACTTCCGTTCCCCCGCGTCGAAGAGGTTGATGCGCCGCTCCTGATAGTAGAACCCGATCTTTTTGGTGGTGACCGACACATAGGGGATGTTGTTGTGGATCACATCGAGATTCTGCATCAGCGTTTCGGTGAATTCGGTGAAGATCTTGTCGCGGATGGCGTACAGTTCGGTCATTTTCGATATCTTCACGAGCATGGCGATCACTGCGCGGACGCCGCGATAGACCTGCTGTTTCTTTTCCAGAGGTATCGACCGGAAGAATTCGGTCAACTCCCTTTTTTTCGCGATATGGAGCACCGGTCGCCCCGCTTAAACATACGGTACATCGACTATAGCCCAAGAGAGTATAGCAAGCAAAGTTTTTTCCCATTTCTTTTGCTTTGGCTTCCGGTTCGGCTACATTGTCCTTCTACGGGACGATACTGGAGGCTCCGGATGGTGCAAAGACCTTTCTTTTTCATGCTGTCTGCGCTGTGTCTGCTGTCGTGTGATGGCGGTTCCGTAACGCCGACCGCGGACCACGATGCGGTCGTGACCGTTGACGAGGACGGCCTGTCCGGCGACGAACTGCTTGCCGACGAAAGTGAGCCGTCCGACGCGGGATTCGTCCCCGATGTCGAGGCGATAGCGACCGACTATGCCGGCGAGACCGGGTTCATCGCCATCGAGCCGGTGACCTACTATCTGCGGACCGAACGCGGCACCGCCGGCGTCAAATACCTGAGCGACGAAACGCGGCTGTGGTATTCGTTCCAGCCGGCCGACGAGGAGTGGGAGAAAAAACCGATCGCGCTCTTTTTCAACGGCGGTCCCGGCTCCGCGTCGGGGCTCCTGCTCGCCTTCAATACCGGTCGCCGGAGCATGGACCCCGTCTTCAATGGCGGCGATATCGTCGGTGACAATCCGCATCGCTGGAGTTCCTTCGCCAACATACTCTACATCGATGCCCGCAACACCGGGTTCTCCTACAGTCTCGTCGGCGACCGGCCCGGGTTCACGACCCGTAATTTCAATCCGTTCATCGACGGCGCCGACTTCGTCCGTCTCCTTCTGCGTTTCCTCGCGGCCCATCCCGCGCTGCGGGGCAACCCGGTCATCTTCGCGGGCGAGTCGTACGGCGGCACCCGCACCATCGTGATGCAGAATCTCCTGCTGAACCACGCGCGCTATGCCGGGAACGAGGGCTATTTCACCGACACCACGCTTGCCGACGAGATCGCGGCGCATTACGCGGCGGTTTTCCCCGGGGAGGAGGTGACGCCGGCGAAGGCGTCCGAACAGTTCGGCTATACCGCGCTGATACAGCCGCTCATCTTCGGCGAGCCGCAGAACCTCGCGTCGGGTGAGATACTCGAAGAGCCCGGCTCGGTCGTCTACCAGATAGCGGAGGAGCAGGGGGCGACCTTCCAGCCCTGTCCCGAGGACGACGCCGACTGCGACAAGTATTACAACGCGATACTCTTCGTCGATTCACTCGGTCGCGATCTCTACAAATACGATGAACAGAGCGGTTGGATGAACGGGCTCATGGACCCGGTGGTGCCCGAACTGCTCGTGCGCGACAATTATGTCTCCCTGTTGGGGCACGATCCGGTGTTCATCGAGGACATGTACGCATCGGAACGGAAGGATGCCTACAAGATAGCGGCGCCGCCAAGCGACGCGTATGCTCTGCCGACGGCGTGGTCGGGGCGGGCCGAGATGCAGGTGTATCTCCTGCGCCTGCTGTACGCCGATCCCGACGATCCGGAGGCGGAGTTCCGGAAGACCTTCGGCACGCTCTCCGATTACGACACCTACTACCTGTCGCTCAACGAGAAGGTGACCGACGCCTTCTACCGCCACACGCTCCACCCGTTCAATCCGCTGTTCGGCGAACTGTTCCTCGAGAATCTGCTGGTGGTGAAGACCCTTATGACGCAGGCGGCGCTCGACCTCGTCATCTTCTCCCCCGCCATCCCGGCGGCGGCGCGGATGTTCGCACAGGTGACCGATGTCGCCGTCGCGGCCGATTCGTTCACGGTGACCTACGCCGCCGGTTCGTTCGAGGGGGTGACGGAAGGGACGACCCGTACCGTGGCGTGGCCTCCGTACGAGACGGCGGGTCATTCGGTGACGGTCAGCCAGCCCGACAAGTTCGTCGAGGATGTCGCCGCGTGGTACGAAAAGGTACGCCGCTAGGTCTTACTTATTGAGTTCCTTCCATTCGGGCGGCGTGTAGTCGGGATACTGTTCCGGCGCCGGCGCCGCATCTTTTTTCTTGAGCCGGATATAATCGAGTATGAGGCACGACTGACCGGCCTGCGGGATGAAGGCGAACCGGTTGGTCCCGGCCCGGAGCGGCGCAGAAAGCCGCAGGGTTTTGAAGCGGTAGCCGTCGTCGTAGGCCGAGAAGGTCGCGACCGGCGCGTCGTTCACCGTGAAGGAGCATTCGCCGCCGCACGGGGCCGCGAGCATCTCGATGGTCAGTTCGTAGTCGCCCGGGTCGAGGATGGGGTGGGTGATATCGTAATAACTGTCGGGAGCGGGTGCGCCGAACAGCACCGCGTAGCCCTGATCCTTGCTGAAGTTGAGATCCTCGTCGAGCGTCGTGAAGGGAAGGTAGGTCAGTTTGACCCCCGCCGCCACCGGCGTCGCGTAGGCCGGCCGGCCGGTCGCGGGTCGCCCCTTGTGCTCGAACTCTATCCAGATGTCGTTCACGCGGAAATCGGGCAGTTCCTCGACGATGGCGAGGTTGCGCAGTTTGGGGTAATAATCAATGGCCCACGCGTTCTTGAGCCCGAGCGTCTCCATGTAGTAGGCGGCGCCGTAGAGGTTCTCGCGGCCGAGGTCTTTGAGGATGAGGTTGCCGCGCCGGTCGAAGGGAGGCCGTTCCTGTAGCGTGAGGAACATCGAGTGGTAGGGGGCGGGAACGAACACCACGCTGTCGCGGATGTCCCGCTCTTCGATCGCCTTCTCGAACGAGCGGTCGGTGACCCAGAACCGGTCGCTGTAGCGTGACAGCAGTTCGGGCATGATAACGGCGCTCACGAACAGTATGCCGGCCAGCGGAAAGGCCGCGATGAAGGGGCGCAGGGGTCGCGGCGAAAAACGGGCGGCGTACACGACCCCGGCGGCGGCCGGAATCAGCAGGAGCGTCGTCACCTCGGTGAAATAGCGCGGCCCGAACAGGTTACCCGACAGGTAAAAGAAAAAATAGCCGATGAAGAAGGTCAGGAAGAACGAGGAGAGGAACAGGTTGCGCCGGAGTCCGAAGAAGAAGGCGACGATGAGGAAGAGGAACGGGTAGGGGTGTCCCGCCACATTGAACAGCATGAGGGTGAGCCGCGTGTAGGCGACCCAGTAGGCGTAATCGAGAGTGAGCCCGCCCGCCGGGAGGAACTCGCCCTCGGTGTTGGGACAGCCGGTGCCGAGTCCGATGCGGTGACAGAACGGGATCGGCTCGATGACCGAGAAATAGAGGTCCTGCGGGAAAGTAAGGAGGTGCCCCGTCATGAGGTGGTTGTAGCCGAGGAGCGCCGCGCCGCCGAGTAGCGCCGGTATCGCGAAGAGGGTAAGACGGAAGACCGTCGCCCGCTTGAGAAGAAGATAGATACCGAGCGGCAGGTAGGTGAACAGGGCGTTCTGCGGTCGCATGAAAAGCGACAGGGCTATGGCGGCCGAGGCGGCAAAAAGCGCGCGACCGTCCTGATGGTCCCGCGTCACGAGCCAGACGGCGGTGAGGAGGAGGAGCAGATTGAAATTGTGGGTCATGAAACTGGCGCCCATGAAGAGATAGAAGGAGGAGAAAGTGCAGAGCGCCATCGCGAGGCAACTCACCCGCCCGTTGAAGAAGCGATCGGCGATGCGGCCGGTCAGCCAGACCGACAGGCCGCTCGCGAGCGGTACGAGGAGCCACGGGATGCCCAGCGCCGCGAAGGGGGCGAGCGCGAGCGAGAACCCGGGGAGAAAGAGGGAGTAGTGGCGCCCGCCGTCACGGACCATGAAGGTGACATCGGAGAATTCATACAGGTCGCCCGCCGGGAGCGAGAGCGACCCGTCAAGCATGAGCCGCGCGGACCAGAGGAAATGGGCGGCGTCTATGACATGGGGATGTTATCGAAAACGAGCCACGAGATGAGCGCCGTGGCAAGCGCGGTGATCGGGGGGAAAATAAAGTAGCGGCGCCTGACCAGCAGGTCGCGCAGGAGGCGGACCAGGTCGGGGCGGAGCGTCAGGCAGAGGGCTATCGCGGCGGCTACGACGCCGTATAGCAGGTGGATCGTCGGCCAGAAGGCGGTGAAGAACAGCCACGGCTTGCCGCGGGTCCCCCAAAGGAAAAAGAGACCGAACAGAGCGACCGCGACGATCGCGTGCGGTATCCGGCGGATCATGTCGGAGATGCTTTTTTGAAATCGAGACCGGTCTGCTCGGTCCTCTTGACCACAGGGTCGTTCCGTACCTCTTCGCGTATCTTCGCGTTCTTCTCCTTCCCCTCTTTTGTTTCCTGTTGGGCGACCGAGGTCCCCTCCGACACCTCGTCGGCGAATCGCAGTTTCCTGCCGCCGGTGAGTTCGGCGAAGCGAGCGGCGAGCATCTCTTTCTTGGGGTCGAGCAACGCCTTGGTCGCCTGCGGGATCTGCACCGTGACCGTGCCGGCCCTCTCGAGCGCCGTCACCGTTTTCAGGGCGCCGCCGGTCATCGGTTCCTCCTGTGCGAGCCGTTCCACGAAATCGCGCCAGCCGGTGACGGCGGGTGGCGCGGTCGGCTCGTCCTTCGGCGGCGGGGGCGTCGGTACGGGGGCCGGCGCCGGCTCCGCCGTTCTCACGGTCGGGCGCGTGACCTTGGGTGCGGTCTTCGGCGGTTCGCTTTTTATCGCGGAAGGCGGTTCGGGCGAACGGGGGAGCGTCGCCGGTGCGTCACGGAGTGTGTCGAGCAGGGAGCGCAGGTCGGTCATTGCCGGGAGCGACGCGGCGAGCACGACCGATATCTCGAACAGAAGCAGGGGGTATTCGCTCCGCAGGATACGATCGCTCTCCTTGGACCAGAGGTCGAACAGGCGGAGCCAGTCGGCGGGGGCAAGGAGTCGTGCACTCTCACGGACCCAGCGCCGCTCCTCGTCGGAGGCCTCAAGGAACCGGTCGTCCGAAAGCGAGGAGGCGAGCACGAGTTGGTGCAGGGTGAAGAGGACATCGCGTGCCGCCTTCTCGAGCGCCTTGCCGCTCGCATAGATCTCGCGCACCTTCGTGACCGCCGCGTCGGCATCCCGGCGCGCGATCGCCTCGACGATCCCGCGGATGAGCGTGCGGTCGCTGATGCCGAGGATGGTCGTCACCACCGTGTCGGTGATGGTCCGCTCTCCGAAGGCGAGCATCTGTTCGACGAGCGTCTGGGCGTCGCGCATGCTGCCGTCGCCTTCCCGCGCGATGAGGAACAGCGCCTCGCGGTCGAACGATACCTTTTCCGCCGTCAGTATCTTCTCGAGTTGCCGCACGATGTCGGCGGTCCCGAGCCGGCGCAGATCGTAACGCTGGCAACGGCTGAGCACCGTCATCGGTATCTTCTGCGGGTCGGTGGTCGCGAGTATGAACACGGTGTGGGCCGGCGGCTCCTCAAGCGTTTTGAGCAACGCATTGAAGGCCGACTTCGAGAGCATGTGCACCTCGTCGATGATGTAGGCCTTGCGCTTCGATTTGACCGGGCCGTAGGAGATGTTCTCGCGGATGGTGCGAACATCGTCCACCGAGTTGTTCGACGCGCCGTCTATCTCGAGCACATCGGGGCTGCGGCCCGCCGTTATCTCACGGCAACTCTCGCAGCGATTGCACGGTTCTCCGTCGGCTTGGGGATCGGCGCAGTTGAGCGCTTTGACGAGGATGCGGGCGAGCGTCGTCTTGCCGGTGCCGCGGATACCGGTGAACAGGACGACCGGTGCGACGCGCCCCTCCTTGATGGCGTACCGCAGGGTGCCGGTCACCTGATCCTGCCCTACCACCTCGTCGAACCGGGCGGGACGCCATTTCCGCGCGATGACCTGATAACTCATGGATAGTTCCCCTTTCTTTCCAGTTTCATCAGGTCATTATCCACAAACGAGCGGTTTTGCAAACTCTTTCGATAACTTTTTTGGCCGGTAATCTTTCCTTCCCTCCGGTTGTCGCTATACTATACCTCAGGTGATCAGGTATCGGAGAGTTATGCTCAAGTTCCTTCTGGCGCTCGTTCTGTTCGGACTCGTCATCTTCGTCCATGAACTGGGACACTTCCTTGCGGCGCGGTTCTTCAGGGTCAAGATATTCGTTTTTTCGCTCGGTTTCGGCTCGGCGCTGGTCAGCTGGCGTCGCGGTGAGACCGAATACCGGCTCTCGACGGTCCCGCTCGGCGGCTATGTCAAGATGCTCGGCGAGAATACCGCCGAGGAGGAGATCCCTCCCGAGGACCTGCCGCGCAGTTTCTCGGCGAAAGATTGGTGGCAGAAGGTGATCATCGTCTTCGCCGGCCCGTTGACGAACATCGTCTTCGCCGTGCTCATCTACTTCGTCGTCTCCTTTTTCAATCACACCAGCGACGCGACCGTGGTCGAGTTCATCTCCCCCGGCGGGCCCGCCGCTCAGACCGCATTGCGGGAAGGGGACCGTGTCCTCGCCATCAACGGGCGGCGTACGACGGTATGGGAGGATCTGCAGAACGCGCTTCCTCTACCGGTCGCCGGCGCATGCCTGCCGGTCGAGGTGCTGGTCGCCCGCTGGCCGTCGGGGGATACGGAGACGGTGCCGGTCTCGCCCGAAAAACGGCGATATGCCGATGTGTTCGGCGAGGAGACCGATCGGTGCGTGATGGGGATAGCGGCCCTGCCGCGCGATACCCGCGTGGCGTTCGCCGGGTCGGTCGACGGCTTGATGACCGGCGATATCGTGCGGTCGGTCGACGGGAGACCGGTGACCCGCTGGTATGAGATGGCCACGCTTCTGACCGCCGACAGCGGTCATCGCCTGATCGTTGATCGCGACGGGAAGGAGGAATCGGTCTCCTTGACCGCCGAGGCGGCGGCGCAGGCGGTCGGTATGATACGGCACGGCGGGATGCTTGTCGGCGAGGTCGAGCCCGATTCGGTCGCCCGGAAGGCGGGCATTGAGATCGGCGATCTCATCGTCGCCGTGAACGGGGTGACGCTTGCCGCTCCCCACGAGTTCGTCAGCGAGGTGAAGAAGGTCAAAGAGGGCGGTACGGTAAGATTGTCGCTCTACCGCGGCGGGGAAAGCATGGAAAAGGAGTTCGTCCTTTCCTTCGACTCAAAGGAGAACCAGTATACCGGCATGACCGAAAGCAACATCCGGTGGGGTGCCCGTTTCCTTTTCTCATATGACCTTGAGCCGACGCAGGCCCGGAGGGATGCGCCGCTTCTCTATTCGGCGCGCTATGCCGTGGAAGAGACCGGCAACATCGCGGTGATGACCGTTAAAGGGATGTACTATCTCCTGACCAATAAACTTCCCGCCAAGGCGATCGGCGGGCCGATACTGGTGTTCGACATATCACAGAAGGCGGCGGCACGGGGCAAGAAGGTCTTCCTGTCGGTCATGGCGATGATAAGCGTCAACCTCGGCATCCTCAACCTACTGCCGGTACCGGTCCTGGATGGCGGTCACGCCGTCATGTACACCTGGGAAGGTCTGACGCGGCGGAAGATACCGCTCCGCGTGAAAGAGTGGTCGCTCCGCGCGGGGGTCGCCCTTCTCATGGCGCTCATGGTCTTCGCCATGTTCAACGATATCTCGCGCTATATATCCATATTCAGCGGCGGCTAGGGATGCGGGGATCGGTGCTGGTCTGGGACAACTCGTCGGGAGGATCCTTTTTTCAGTGGCGCTCGGGTGATCGGTCGGTCGCACGGGTCGAACGGTATGAGCGGCGCAGGTTCCTGACCGATTTCCCGCTCGTGCTCGAACAGCTCGCCGCGACGACCCCGGTCGATGCTGATACCGCGGTTTTTTTTGGCGCCGGTCCCGGCTCGTTCACTGCGCTCAAGACCGGGGTGGCGATGCTGGGCGGGTTCCTCTATGCCCGGGGCGTGACGAGCGTGCGCCTGCTCTCTTCGCTTGACATCCTTTCACTTCGAACGACCGTTCCGCGCGGCGCGCCCTGCGTGGCGGTCATTCCGTACCGTGGCGACGAAGTGTTCCTTTCCGTCGTCGTAGAAGGCGCTACCGGAGAGCGGGTTTACCCGATACCTCCCCGGACGGTGTCGCTCGCCGAACTGGGTGCCGTGCTCGACCGTTTTGCGGGTACGGGAGGGGCCGTGGTCGCCGGAGATGACCTGCCCATCGCCGTCGAGAGAGCCCTTTCCGCGCGATCCAGTATCTTGCCCCGTCACTACCCTGTGTCGGAAATTTCCTTGGAACGGCTCGATGGGGTGCCCTGCCTCGGCACCGTCGAGATCGCTTCCGAGCCGCTCATGCTTCGGTACATGGTCGCCCCGGCCGATCTGCCGTCGGGTGATCGTGAGGAATACTATGTCGCAAGCAACTGACGCAAGGAGGTGTGCCATGCAGCAGTACAAGGTCGTCCCCGCGCAGGAGATCGAAAAGCGGCTTCATCGGACGGTGAAGGAGCATGAGACGCTCGGCGAACAGGTGGACGAACTCTCCCGCAAGGAGGTCATCACTCCGGAGGACGAGATGGAATTGAAGCGGCTTCGTAAATTGAAACTATATAAGAAGGATATGATCACCTACCTGAAAAGCATGTTGCAGGGAGAAAAGCGACCGGAATAACGACCGCTGCGCCGGGTCAGAATTTATTCCACAGGTGGAAATACTCCACGAATCGATTCATGTAGTCGCCCTTGTCCTTCCCGTATGAACTGATCACTTCCTTGTTCTCTTTCGAGATGAGAAAGGACATCTCCTTTCCCGATATCTTGCTGATGAAAAAGGCCTTTTCCCCGCCGTCCTCATCCACATGGATGAGTTCGGTCAGTTCCTGATCGTAGGCGGGGGAAAGATCGAAACCACAATGGGGACAGAAGAAATCGACGCGGGCTCCTTTTTCGACCGAGACCTGCGGACAATCGCGGATCGCCCCTCCGAACTCATCCTTCTGGTGGTTCAATTCGAAGGTGCCGGTCACCTCGAAGTGGATCCCCCGCAATTTACCGGTCAGCACGATCTTGTTCGATGTTTGGTCATACAGCGCCACGCGACACCGGGGACATAGATAATTGTGAGACATGAAGAACCTCCTCTCTCCCAAAGGTTGAACTAGCGAGTATGATACGGGGCGGTACACCTCAAAGCAAGAAAAATCCCCCGCGGCGACAACGCCTCATGTTCTCTTATTTTTTTGACATGCGTCGCGAGAGGTGTTATACCTGCCCTGTCTGTCGATTATGGTACCGCGCGCATAAGGGACAATCGGGTATCGTAATATCGGGTACGGAGGATAGGATGCCGCGCTCATTAGTGTTTTTTCTTCTCATTGCCTTGATGTTCGCCGGCGGCTCTCTCTTGGCCGCCAAGAAAAAGTTCACGCCCGACGAGGGAAGCGAGATCAAGCAGGAAGAGGCGAAAGAAACCAAGGAAACCACAGAGACGAAAGAACCGGCCGCCGACAAAAAGGGGAAGGCCGTAAAGAAAAAGAAGAAGCCCGCCCCTGAGGCGCAACCGGCCGCTCCGGAACCGGAACTGAAACCGGTCATGTTGCCGCCTGCGGAGAAAAAAGCGCCCGCGGCCGAGCCAACGCCGGCTCCCGCTCCAGCTCCCGCTCCAGCCCCGGCTCCAGCCCCGGCTCCGGTCGCGGCTCCAGCCCCGGCTCCAACCTCGGCTCCAGCCCCGGCTCCGGTCGCCAAGCCTGATATGGTAACGAAGGGTGACCCGGTCGTCCTTTCGGGTGTCGTTCTCGATGCCGACACCAAAAAGGCGATCATCGGCGCGAAAATAACGACCAACGCTTTCCCTTATCCGGCGCTGACGACGAAAGAGGGGGCATTCAAGTACCCCATGAAACTTAAGGTGGGCGCCTATACGCTGGAGGTTTCGGCGCCCGGATATAAAACGCTTTCACTTCCTCTCGCGGTCGTGACCGGGATGAAGGAATTGCCCATGACGATATGGCTGGCGCTCGATTCCTCTCCGTACCGCTCTCTCGCGGAACATCCCGATGGTAAGCCGTTCGAGCCGGTGGGGGTGCGTGGTGCCGAAAAGGCGCTCGCCGCCCGATCCACCGTCGCCGATCCTTCGAGGGAGGGTGAGGTTCCGAAGCCGGGCATACACCTGATCACCGGTCTCCTGAAGGACGCGAAGAGCGGAGAACCCATCAGCGGGACGATCATGCTGAAGGAGCAGAAACTGCAGGTGCCGGTCGACGCCGCCGGTCGGTTCGTGCTCTCTCTGCAACCGGGCGTGTACACCGTCGAACTGGCTATCGTCGGGTTCGTGCCGGAGGAAAGGAACATAGAGGTGTCCGGCAACAGCGATGTGATATGGGAACTTATACCGGTCGAGCGAGACCGTCATTTTTACGGGTATCACCAGAACATAAGCAAAAAGACCGTGGCAGGCATCCCCGATCTCCCCGGTGTGACGATCACGGCGCCGCGGCGCCGATATGACACAGGGTTCGGTATCGCCGGATCGCCCTCGCCCGAGAACGGATACTACATCGAAGGCCTGCCGTCACCCTCAGCCTTTCACCTGCTCGGCCGCGACACGGTGATACACCCCGCGCTCATCGGGACGGCGGAATTATCCTATGGAGGGTTCTCGCCCGAATACGGCGATGCGACCGGCGGCATGGTGTCGCTGACGCTCCGTGACCCGCGTGAGGATCGGCTCGGCGGCATGTTCGACCTCAGTCTGTTCGGCGTTTCGGTGCTTGCCGAAGGCCCGGTGACCGAGCAAGATCTCTTTGCGGCGGCGGTCAGCAAGGGATTGACCGATCTGTTCCCGCGCTTTTTCTACGGTGAAGGGAGCGACCTTCTGTATAATGACAACTTCGATTTCACGATGCTCTATCTGCGCAAATTCTCCGGTGGTCACCGGTTGCGGGTCTATGCCTTCGGTAGCATGGACAGCCTCGGGTTCCGATCGAACGAGCTTATGAACGGGGTGCCGGAGCATGTCGATCTCGTCACGCCTTCACAGTTCTTCACCCGTCTTGCGGCCGATCACGCCTATTCGTGGAAGGAACTTGATGTCGAGATAGACAACCGGGTCCTTCTGTCCTACGAGAATCGCCATTGGCAGTATGGCTTTGCGACCGGCGATGATTTCGGTCTCACTTCCCATGTGATCGAAGGTCAGGATGTCTTCCACTGGCGGTTCGACCCGCAGCACAAGCTTTCTCTCGGTGGCACGATGCGACTAGGATTCTTCTCTCCCGCGACCGATTATGTCTCCCTGCCGCTGGAAGGCGAATCGTTCGCCGTACGGGTCGCCCGAAAGATAGATGACCCGGGCTATCAGCCATATCTGCACCCATCGTTGTGGGCCTCGTACCTGTTCTCGTATGCCGGGTTCACCGTGGAGCCGGGGCTCCTGTTCTACGGCGATTTCCACAACAAGAAGCACTACGAACTATCAGCGGATCCCCGGCTCACGACCGCCTATCGGTTCGACGACACCATGGAGATCCGGTTGTCCGGCGGTCTCTATTCGCGCCGCCCCGACCATGAGATAGCGAGTGACCGGTGGGGCACCGAGGATCTGCTCGCCGAACACGCGGTCCACGCGGTACTTTCTTTCGAAAAGACCTTTCTCGGTTCGTACACCATAACGGCGAAGGGTTTTTACAAGTATCTTTACAACCTGATCCGCCGCTCGACCGCCGATCCGCTTGAATTCAACAATCTGGGAGAGGGTTACGCCGGCGGCGGCGTGCTTGCGCTCAAGATCGATATCACCGACACCTTCCGGGGGACGGTCGGCTATGCCTATACCGCCAGCCAACGAAAGGAAAGTCCCGCCGGGGAGTATCGTCCGAGCGATGCGGAGGTCCCTCATTCCGTAACCCTTTCGGGACGCTGGACGCCGGCGAAGGAATGGGCACTGTCGGGCCGGTTCTCCCTGTTCTCGGGCGCACCGTATTCCCGTTTTTCAGGCGCGGAATTCATCGACGACGGTATCGTCGCCCGTTTCGAACCGCTACCGGTCCTCGATGGGGACGGTCGCGCCATACGCAACGATGCGCGGTATCCGGTCCTCCATGAACTTGACCTGCGCGGTGAATATACTTTCTTCCTCGATCACACGATACTGGTGTTGTTCGCCGAGATGCGCGGGATAAGCGGTTTGTTCGACCAGAATACGGTCGGCAGCCTCTACAATACCGACTTTACGAAGGACATCCCTCTTTCCTCCACGCCGTTCTTGGCGACGGTCGGGGTACGAGGGGAATTTTAGGGGGCGCGTCATGAGAACCTACCTGCCGACACTTGGGTTGTTGGTGTTCCTCGTTGCGGGGCTCGGTTGCGAGAACAAAGCTCTTGACCCCGCGTGGAACATAACGGGGCCGCGGATCATCGCCCTGCAGGCCGACAAACAGGTCTTCTCTCCGGGCGACACCGTTACCTTCTCGGTGCTTCTCGCCGGTGTCAGTGCGACCGAACGGGCCCGCATATCTGTGCTTTGGCGACTCGGGAACGAGATCAGAGAACTTGCGGCAGACCGCGTCGCCCGCTATGAGATACCGGACGAGAATGCCGCCGCCGATGTCGATATTTTCGGAACGGCCGCATGGTCCGCGTACCGGACCGCCGGACAGGTGGTGGTCGAATTGCAGGCGACCGTGCGCATGGATGATGGCACGACCTTGCCGGCACGCAAAAGTCTGCTGTTGGCAAAAAGATCGGTAGTGCTTCAGTATGAGGCTCCCCGAATAGACCGTATCTTGGTCGCGGTCCCGGGCCATAGTGGATTGTCGCTTCCCGCAGGGGAGACCGTTCGTCTGCCCGCTGGATCATCCGATACCATTGCAATCGAGGCCACTCTTGCCGACAACACGACGCCCTACGGGTATCGTTGGTATATTGAAAACACCCTATCGGACGGGGATGCCGAGATATTGAGCGGCGGGGTCGATCGCACTATGAAAATGAAGATGCCTCAATTGGGGGCGACCATCGTGTATCTGGTGGTAGATGATCGATCCGAGGGATCGATGTCCAAAGTGTTCAATGGTGGTATCGATGCCGTCTCCTTTTTCGTTTCGTACGGGACAGAGGAGGTCGATGATGCCGACACCCTGTCTTCCGACGAGACCGACCACGACCAACTTCTTCCCGACTGACCTCGCCGAGAGCTAGAGGCGACTCTCCCTGTCAAACTGCGGTTGACATTTTGACAAAGCAGGAGGGGTTTCTCCTTTTTGTCAAACTACTGTCTTGTTATTATTCGACTTATTTGAAGGCACGATGATTGCATAAAAGCGGGCCGTTTTTTATTTTCGGAGTCTCGCGTGAGAAATCGAGCCGGCCTCGCAGCGCTTTTGTTCGTATCGACCGCTTTTCTATTCTTCTCGGTGTACGCTCTGGCGATATCGTTCGTCCTCAAGGAGGGGGAAGGTGATGCGCGTGCCGACGCTTCTTCCCGCAAAACGGGAAATAAAAGACCGCCGGAGATCGTCCCGCAGGAAGAAATGATCTATTTCGGTTCTCCTAAAGGAACGGTATCTCTTCCTAACGCCTTTGATCTGAGTATGCGCCAAATAGCGCTGGCCTCGGCGGAGAATAGCGAGGCATTCTCCCAACCGCACGAAGTTACCATCGAGGAGATAAATGCTCTTCTCGACGCCCCGGAGCGTTGCATCGCTCTTCCCGGATTCACCCTGCTCGGCACCGCCCTCGCTATCCCCGAGTCGGAATCGCTCATCACGGTCGCGTCTTCAAAAAGCGGTACCGGAGAAAAAGGGGGCGCGCCGCTCATTATGGTGATGCGTATCGATGATAGCACTGATGACGGTGCCCTGCTTGCGGCGGTCCGGAGGAACCTTGTGGCCTTCAAGACCTCGGCCGGTATCCGGTGTCTTGGCGAGAATGTGGGAAAGAGCGCCTCGCTTGCCGAAGCCGAAAAACCCTCCAACAAGACAGGGGAAGCAGCCGGGGATCAATTCAATGTGCAACAGACGGGTCCCAATTCGTATCGCATCAGTCGTGACGACCTTAATCGTGCAACGGCGAATCTCAACAATCTGGCCTCCGAGGCGCGTATCGTTCCGGACAAGAAGGAAAGCGGGTTCAAGATATTCTCCATTCGCCCCGGAAGCATCTGGCAGAAGATCGGGGTCCAGAACGGTGATGTGGTCAAGAGCATAAACGGCATCGATCTTTCAAGCCCTGATAAGGCGCTTGAGGCATACTCTCGACTCAGGAACGCCAACAAGTTAAGCATGGATGTCGTCAGGCGCGGCAAGAAAGAAACGCTGGAATACACTGTGGATTAGATAGGAGTTGTCATGCGTAGAGGAATGTTGTTGATACTGTTGGTCGCGTGGTTGAGCATGGCGGTGGCCCAACAACCGAACGAGATGCAGGTACCGATAAAACTCAACCCGATCCAGCAACAGCCGTTGAAGAATGCGTTGAAAGGCAGCATCAAGAAGGACAAGGTCAAAAAGAAAGATGATCGCAAGAAAGAGGAAGAGACGGCGGATAACCCTGCCGCTGGTACACCGCCGTCACCGAACGAAGGGGGGACCTCTTCTTCAACGCAGGCCTCGGGAACAGGTAGGAGCGCTGAAGCGGGCGAGACCATCAAGATAGAAAGCAAGCACATTACGCCCATGAGCAAGAATACCAAGATCTACCTCGATTTCCCGGATACCGACCTGCTTGCCGTCATCAAGTTCTTCAGCGAGAAAACGGGACGCAACTTCATCGTGCAGGAGCGGCTCGCAAAGGCGAAGATCACCATCATGTCGCCGGTCCCGGTGACGATAGACGAGGCATGGCGCACCTTCCTCACCCTTCTGTCGGTCAACAACATCTCGGTAGTGCAGGACGGGAAGTTCCTCATCATCATGAATGAAAAAGACACCGTTACGCAGGGCATCGCCGTGGTCAAGGAGGATAAGATACCCGATGTGTTCAAGATGGTCGCGACCATCCTTAAATTCAAATATGTTCCGGCCGTGGAGATGGAAAAGGTCATCAAGATATTCCGTGATCCGTCGGGCGCGACACTCATTTTCGACGAGAAGACCATCATTATGGTCGATTATGCCGCTAACATACGAAAGATACGGGACCTCACCCGTGATCTTGACACGCCTGCCGAGGCCGACACCGCCCGGCTCCATTTTATCCATTTGAATCATATAGCCGCAAGCGATGCTAAGAAACTCCTGGACGAGATATTCAAGGATTTCGTTGCTAAGGGAGGGAAACAACAGAAGAAGGACACAGCGACGCCGGTGTTGGGCGGCGTGGCTACCGATGAAAAACAACAGCCGCCTTCTCCCGTGGAGGGGCAACCGTCGGCGCCGTCGAGCGGAGATGATGCCGCGAACGCCATCTCCTCGATGTATGTGCAAATAGTCGCCGATGACCGAAATGAACAGATAATAATCCTCGCGAACAAAGCGACCTTCGAACTGGTCCTGCAGGTGGTCAAGAAGATCGACCGCGAGATAGAGGGGGAAGGGGAGATACATGTTCTGAAGTTGCAGAACGCCAAGGCGAAGGATCTGGTCACCACACTGAACACTCTGACGAAAGGTGCCGGAAAAACGCAAGCAAAGGGGCAGGCGAAGGGGACCGAGGTCTTCGAGGGAGAGGTCAATATCTCGGCCAACGAGGCGACCAATTCGCTCGTGGTGGTGAGTTCTCTGAGAGATTTTCGTAACCTGAGGAAGGTGGTCGAGCAACTCGATATACGCCGGAAACAGGTATTTGTCGAGGCGGTCATCATGGAGGTAAAGGTCTCCGAGGGACTTGAATATGGCACCTCGTTCGCTGCGGGTGGTTTTGAGACGACCATCGGGGGAGAAAAGGTGCCGATATTCTTCGGCAAGGCTTTCACGACGCCGACGCCCGGTCTTGTTGCAGGGTTACTCGGTCCGGTCCTGTCGGGGACCGAAACGATGGGCGGCGGTCTCAGTCCGGTGGCGGGCATCCCGTCGCTGGGGATCCTGTGGAACGCCATGAAGAACGACGCGAATGTCAATGTCATGTCAACGCCGCATATCCTTACGACCGACAACGAGGAGGCGGAGATCGTGGTGGGCGACACCATCCCGTTCCCTTCCGGCAACATCATATCGGGGACCGCCGGTAGCCAGATCACCTACAAGCGGGAGGATGTCGCGCTTAAACTCAAGATCAAGCCGCAGATCAACGAGAGCGGTTACATGACCCTACAGGTGGAGCAGGAGGTCACTGAACTCGGTCCCATGACCGACTACGGATTCACCACATCGAAACGAGCCGCCAAAACGATCATCAATGCAGAGGACCAGCAGACGGTGGTCATCGGCGGGCTGATGAAGGATATCGTGACCGAAAGCGAGTCAAAGGTGCCGATACTGGGCGATATCCCGCTTCTCGGCGCCCTGTTCAAGTACACCAAGAACAAGAAGGAAAAGGTCAATCTTCTGATCATCCTCACGCCCCATATCGTCGAAGGAAAAGAGGATTTCGAGCGCATCTACAAGCGCAAGATGCGTGAACGAGAGGAATTCGCCAAGAAGTTCTATGGATCAATAAAAGACTACGAACGCACGTTGACCCTCGAAAAGAAAAGGGGAGCGCTTCTTGCCATGGCGCGCCTGCTGGACAAGGACAAATTGCGTGAAGAAGAGGAAAAGGAACGGATAGATCGCATGAATCGCCGGCGCGGGCTGATGATCACCCCTGACGGAGCACAGAAGGAGATAGATCTCGGCCGCAAACCGAGCGGCATTGCGGATGATGATCCGACGATGGCGCCCGCGATTCCGGCAGAAATGCCGAGTGCGTCAGAGGACGCGCTCGTGCCGGGACCCGCTCCCGTCGAAGAGGTCCCATCCATCGAGGAGAGCAGATGAGATGAGAAAGCAGATCGGCGCGATAGTTGTCGAACGGGGATACGCGACAGTCGCTTTTGTCGAAGAGGCGCTCCAACGCCAACAGGTGGGTGATGCCCGCAAGGTGGGGGAGATACTGGTCGATATGGGCAAGGCATCCGTGGAGCAGATACATCTTGCCCTCGCGGAGCAGGCAGGGCTTATGTTGGGGGAACAGGATCTCCTATCCCGGCAGGATCCCGTGCTGTTGCAGGCGTTCCCGATCTATCTCGCTCGCAGGTATCGAGCGGTGCCGCTCTTTGCGGAAGAGGATCGCCTTCTGGCCGTAGCGGTTGATCCCGAGGACCATGTGCTTTATAACCAATTTTACCTCATCTACGGGAAGAATGTGGTCCTGTTGCCGATCGAAGAGAAGAAAGTGACCGAACTCATCAACAGTGCCTACAGCCGCCTCGATACGACGGAAGGATCGTTGAACGCCGAAGAGTTCCGGGATATGGGCGCCGACGAGGATGCGGCGCTACCCGACCTCATCGACTCGAACGACGAAGCACCGATCATCCGGTTCGTTAACAGCATGGTCGCGAAAGCGGTCAAGGAGCGGTCGAGCGATATCCACTTCGAATCGTTCGAGGACGAGATGCTCGTCCGGTTCCGTCGCGACGGCAAACTGTATGTCATCCAGAAGGTGCCCAAAGCGGCGCAGGCGGGACTCATCACCCGCGTCAAGATCATGGCTCGGCTCAATATCGCCGAGAAACGGTTACCGCAGGACGGCAATATCAAGATACGGGTCGCCGGCAACGATATCGATTTTCGTGTCTCGACGCTTCCGTCGGTCCATGGCGAGTCGGTGGTCCTGCGTATCCTCGACAAGACGACGCTCCAGTTATCGCTCGACAACTGCGGGTTCAACCAGCGTGATCTTAAAACGATGCGCCAGATGATACAGAAAAAGCACGGCATCTTTCTCGTCACCGGTCCGACCGGTTCAGGGAAGACGACCACGCTCTACTCAGCGCTTACCGAGATCAACTCGCCCGATGTGAAGATCATCACCGAGGAGGATCCGGTAGAGTATCAACTCAAAGGGATCAACCAGATACACATAAACCCCAAGATCGGGCTCACCTTTGCGACGGGTCTGCGCCACATCCTGCGGCAGGATCCCGATATCATCATGGTCGGTGAGATACGCGACAAGGAGACGGCCGACATCGCGATACAGGCGTCGCTCACCGGCCACCTCGTCTTTTCGACGCTCCACACCAACGATGCGCCGAGCGCCTTCACTCGGCTCCTTGACATGGAGGTCGAACCGTTCCTCATTTCTTCCACGGTCATAGGTGTGCTGGCCCAACGGCTCATCCGCAAACTCTGCCTGCATTGCCGCGAGGCCTACCAGCCGGAGGCGGCGATACTCAGGGAACTCGGACTCGACCCCGAGGAATACCGGCATCACACCTTTTACCGGGCCGTCGGATGCGAGAAATGTTCGCATACCGGCTATCAGGGCCGTATGGGCATCTTTGAGCTGCTCGTCATCGATGATGACATCCGGCGTGCGGTCGTCAACCGACAGGATGCCTCGGTCATCAAGAAGACCGCGGCGGCGGCCGGCATGTTGACCCTCCGCGAAGACGGTGCGATGAAGGCGGTGAAGGGGATCACCTCGCCCGAAGAGATCCTGCTCAGGACGCAGGAGGATACCTAGATGGCCCTATACGCCTACAGGATCATGGATCGTGATGGTCATGAGCGCAAAGGGGCGATAGAGGGATCATCGCGTAACGCGGTCAAGGCCAAATTCCAAGCTGACGGATGGTTCGTCGTCGATATAAGGGAAAAGGCCTCGCGAGAGGGACTTTCCCTTTTCAGGACCATTTTTTCCATGCGCCGCAAGAAGGTCGCGATAGAGGAGGTCGCCTCGATGACGCGGCTTCTCGCCACGCTCCAGAAGGCGCGCATCCCGCTTGTCGAGTCTATCGCCGCGGTCGCCCAGCAGCAGGATAATCCGCGGCTCGGCGAGGTGCTCATGCTCGTCAAGACAAAGATGCAGGAGGGCTACAGTTTTTCGCGTGCCGCCCGCGATTTTCCCGAAGTGTTCAGTCCGCTGTATTGCAACATGATAGCGGCGGGAGAAGAAAGCGGGGCCACCGAAGCGGTCCTGTTACGGCTTGCCGATTTCCTCGAATCACAGATGGACCTGCGTAACAAGGTCCGTTCCGCGATGACCTATCCCATCATCTTGTTCGTCGTCGCGATCATGGTCGTCGCGCTGCTCTTCACGGTGGTCATCCCCAAGATCTCCAAGATGTTCGAGGATGTCAACATGCTCCTGCCGCTTCAGACGCGCATCCTCATCTGGATAAGCGGCACGGTCAGTTCTTACTGGTGGTTGATGCTCCTGACGGCCGTCGCCGGATATGTCGGGTTCCTCCGCTGGAAGAAAACCCCGTCGGGTGAAGAGAAATGGAACCGCCTTCTCATCACCGCGCCCATCTTCGGGCGCATCAACCGGATGGTCGCCATATCGCGCTTTGCGAAGACCCTTTCCACCCTGCTTACCTCGGGCGTCCCGATACTCGCGGCGCTCGATATCGTCCGCAAGGTCATAGAGAATCGCGTCATTGAGAATGCGGTCGCCGCGGCGCGCGAGAACATAAAGGAGGGCGAATCCATCGCGGTGCCGTTGAAACGGAGCGGGGAATTCCCGCCGATCGTGATACAGATGATAGCCATAGGCGAAAAGTCGGGCGAACTCGAGGAGATGCTTGAGACGCTGGCCGGTTCGTACGAAAAAGAGGTCAGATATTCTCTCGAACGGCTTACCGCGACCATTAATCCCATCATGATAGTGTTCCTTGCGCTGGTGATCGGATTCATCATATTCGCGGTGGTCATGCCGATACTCAAGATAAACGAAGCGGTCGGTTAGAGGTATAACCTGTGAGGAGGAAAGACATGCTACGCAACATCATGAACGCGCTGTTCCGGTCACGCGCCGCCAGCACGGGGTTCTCGCTTTTGGAGATCATGGTCGTCATGGCGATCATGGCGATGATCATGGGCGCCGTCGGGGTCGGGTTCATGAACTATCTCGACAAGGCGAAGGTGAAACAGGCGGCGATGGACATCAAGACCGTCTCGAATGCGCTCGACCTGTACAAGAGCGAGTTCGGCAAGTATCCCGATGGGCTTGATGCGTTAGTGCAGGAGAAGATACTCAAGGAAAAGAAGGTTCCCAAGGATCCGTGGAGCAACGAGTATGTCTACATCAACCCCGGATCGAACAACTCCGATGGGTTCGATCTTTACTCGTTCGGCAAGGATGGCCGCGAAGGCGGTGGCGACGATATCACGAACTGGGAAGAAGAATAGCGGGCAATACATGAGGAACGGAAGGATCGCGGAGCCACGACGATGACCTGGCGCGGATTCACGATGATAGAAATGCTCGCGGTGCTGGCCTTCATGGTCATCATCATGGGCGTTTCCATCCCGGCGGTCACCAACATCGCCCGTTCGGAGGCGGCTTCCGAACTCGGTATGTTCCAATCTTTTGTCAAAAAGACCTTTATGCAGTCGGTACGCCGTAACGAGTATCTCCGTCTTGTGGTGGACATGCAGAGCGGCGACTATTGGGTGGAAAAGACCGAAACACCTTTTTTCCTCATGACGGGGCAGGAACAGGAATCCTACGACAAACAGAACGCGCGCCTGCTCGAGGAATATGACGAGAGCGAACGATCGTTCGGTTCCCTGAAGACGGGCAACGCGGCGACGAGCCGGAGCCTGTTCGACCTGCTGGGCGCGCAGGGTGACGATACCACCTACGACGCCGATGACCTGTACAACTGGGAGAACTTCGTACCCGAACGACGCAACATCAGAGAACTCCTGAAACCGGAGTACCAGCCGGTCTCGGAGCGGCGCCGGGTGCCGTCGGGTCTTCAGTGGCGGCAGTTCTTCTCTTACCATACACCCGAGATACTCACGCCGGAAGATGCGGAGGAAAAGGAACGCAAGGCGACCGCCTACATCTATTTCTTTCCACAGGGACGGATATCACCCTTTTTCCTTTCCATCGGCGAGAAGGAGCAAGAGCCGCTCCTGCATATCGTGGTGGATATGTATCTCGGTGTGAAGATCGGGAAGGGCGATCTCGACGAGGAGGTCAAGGGTCTCGTGCAGAAAAGCATAGAGGAAGACGCGGACGAGGAAGGCAAATGACCATGGCTCTATCTATGACCCCTCGCATAGGCGGAGGCTTTTCCCTGCTGGAGGTCACCGTTGCCATCGCGATACTCGCGGGACTGCTCATATCGATGGCGCGCATCGTTTCGCACAGTTACTACTACACCGAACGGGTCGCCGACATCTACCTCGGCACTGAACTCGCGCGGCTCAAAATGCACGAGATAGAGGAGGAGATAAAAAAGGACGGCATCCCGACCGCCGACAAGGAGGACGAGGGTGATTTCGACGAGCAGGCATACGAAGGGTTCAAGTGGCGCTACAGCATAAAACGGGTCCATATCCCGCTCCCCGATGTTTCGGGATCGGACCTGTCGGGGGTGGAGAGCGGGCAGGCGCAGGCGGCCGATCTGGTGGGCGGCGCCAAGTCGATGATAGAGGATTTCATCAAGGAGAAGATACGGAAACTGACGCTCGAAGTGTTCTGGGGCGAAGGGAAGAAAGAATCGGAGAAGGTGACCTTCGTCATGTTCATTCCCGCTGACACGAGCGCCCAGGAGTTCCAGCAGGGTGGCCCAGCCGTGCCGGGCGCGCAGCAGCGTCCGGGCGGCGGTCCGCAGAAATGGTTCAACAGCCCGGCGGGCGAGGGCGGGCTCAACCCCGCGACGCGCGGCCCGGCCTTTCGTCCGGGAACAACGCCGTTGCCGGCGGGGGGACCGAGATGAGACGCCGGGGCTTCACGCTCATAGAGGTGCTGGTCGCGACCGCCATCCTCGCACTCATCGTGTCGTCGGTCTATTTCTCTTTTGCCAACCTCATCGAAGGCCGCACCCGCATCCGTGAACGCGCCGAGTCGCTTCGCCGCGTCTACTTTGCGATAGATCTCATGCGTCGCGACATACAGAACGCCTACCTGACGCGCAACCGCGGGACGCCGGAGGAGACGCACATCACCATCTTCGAGGGCAAAGAGGACAGCCCGGTCACCCACCTGACCTTCGCGTCGCTCAACCATGTCAAGATGCGGGCGGGGGGGAAGGAAAGCGACCAGACCGAGATAGAGTATTATGGCGAGACGGTGGATGGCGTGCCGACGCTCATGCGTCGAGAGAGCGCGTGGGTGGACGGTCTCCCCGAGAAGGGAGGCAACGCCTTTCCGATACTGAGCGATTTCCGGTCGATCGCCCTAGAGTTCTGGGACGCCGAGGATCGCACCTGGATATCCTCGTGGAACAGCGAGGGGACCGACCGCGCCGATACGCTGCCGCCCAAGGTGAAGATCACGGCGCGGGTCCGCGATGCCGACGGTGACAGACCGGAGTTCCTCGTCGAATCGGTGGTGTCGATAAAGATGCAGAAACCATTTACTTTCTAAGACATGCGACAGTGCGGGAGAAACATCGTTGATCTGTTCCGTCGGCCCCGCGGGGTGGCGCTCCTGCTGGTCGTCGTGATGACCGCCGTGATGCTGCCGATCGTCACCGACATGAACTACGAGGCGCGCACGGAGTTCGACCTTGCGATGAACTACAAGAAAAAGGCCGAATCGCAGATACTCGCGCAATCGGGGCTTACCTTCGCCGCCATAGTGTTCGACCTGCAGAAACAGATAGAAGGTCTGCTGAAGTCCTCCGCACTCAAGGAACTCGGCCTGCAGAGTTTCGAGATCTGGGATATCGTGCCGTTCGACACAAGCATCCTGCGGGCCTTCAGCGGCTCCGATACCTTTGCCGACACCGGTTCGATATTGAGCGCGGAAGAGGATGCGCCGGTGACCGGGACGGAAGAGGGGGCGTCCGCCCCCATGGTCGACGAGGGCGACCCGCTGTTCGATTTTCCCGGCGACTTCAAACTTGAGTTCGAGAACGAGGATACCAAGATAAACATCAATCTGCTTGACAGCGCCGCCAAGGAGGCGGTCGCCCGTACGCTCTGGGGGCTTGTTGAACCGCAGGTGTACGATTTCCTGTTCCTCGAGAACACCTCCCGGCGCGAGTTCGTCACCCGCGAAGAGCTCATCGCGAACATCGCCGACTGGGTGGATGGCGACGATGAGCGCTACCTGATCGGCGGCGACGAGCGTTCGATGTACGAGGAGTTCTCGCCGCGCTATGAGGTGAAGAACGCCCGGTTCGATACCATCGACGAACTGCGGATGGTGTACGGCGTGGACGAGGTGGTGTTCCGCCTTCTCTCTCCGTTCGTTACCGTCTATTCAAGCGGTCGCATCAATATCAACAAGGCGCATCCCATCATTCTGGAATCGATCATCCGGAGTTACGCGAAAGACAAGAACCAGTCGATGTTCTACAACGAGGACATCATGCGGGAATTCATGGGCAAGGTATTGGCGCGCCGGGCCCGTGACGGATTCTACAAAGTGGATGATTTCATCGCCGCGGTGCGCGAGGAAGGTGTCGAACTGGAGCCGGCGGTCGCGAGCCAGTTGAGCGCCGAAGGGAGTTTCTACCGTATCCGGGTGCGCGGCATCCGCGACGGCATCGAATCGTACATCGAGGTGGTGAGCGACAAGAACTTCAACATATACTTCTATCGGGAAGGATAACGGAGAGACGCTATGAAATGCGCCGTGTGCAGGATACAGCAGGACCGGGTGGTCGCACTGGAGTTCGAAAGGGAATACAACCGTCTGGCCGCGCAACGCTTCACGGTATTCTCGTTCGAAGAGGCGTCGGCGGCGCTCGCGCAGTACGACCATATCGACATCGTGGTGCCCGCCGCCGCCACGCTGTATCTTGCCGGCGCCTACCCGGCGGTGCCTCGTCCGGCGCTCGAGAGGATCATCGCGCAGGATATCGAGGCGACCACCCCCTTCAAGGAAAGCGAGGTGGTGTTCGACCTCTCACCTCTCCGTTCCGACGGCGCCGTGCCGGTCTTCGTGGCGCAGAAAAAAGATCTGCGCGCCATCATCGACCGGAGTGGCGCGCCGCTTCGGGACCGGGTGAGGAGTCTCATCCCCGAGACGGCGCTGGTGATCGGCGAAGGAGAGGGGATGCAGGGGCTGTTCATCGATGACGATCAGAGCGTTCTGTTCGGCGAGCGCGGGCAGGTCGTTCGCACCACGGGTCTTTCGCGTCTCATAGCGATGATGCGTTCGTCGCTCGGCGGTGCAAAAACGGAAGATGAGGTGTTGCAGACGCTCGCCGCCGCGATGGACCTGTCCGACGGCCCCGCGCTTTCCGAGGACGAACTCCTCATGCGCAAGGCGGCGGAACAGTTCTTTCAGGAGCTGGTGGCCGAATTCGGCAGGTTCATGCGGCGCGACCGGCGCACCGTCGTCTGCTTCGCCGACCGACTGCCGGGCAACGCCGAGAAGTTGATCGTCTCAGCGATCCCCGGCGCGATGGTGATCTCTGCCGAAGATGCCCTGACGCGGATATTCCTTCGCGCCGAACAGGGCGAAAGCCCCAGTTTCTCGCGCGGCGAGTTCGTCTATCGCGGCGGGTTCAACTTCCTCAAAAAACGAATCCTGCTCGCCGCCGCGCTTTTCGCGCTGGCGTTCGTGCTCATGATAACGGCGTTCGAACTGCGCCTTTGGTATCTCGGTCGGGCCCTTGACGCGCTGGACGAACAGGCGCGGACCGTGACCAAGGAGATACTGGGGAAGGAGTACCCCTCGCTCCGGCAGGCGCTCTCGGTCATGCAAAAGACGATAGGAGGCGGGAGCAGGGACGGGAAGGACACGAAAGGCGACAAGCGGCTGTACCCCTATTCCTCGCTGTTCATCATGGAACAGGTGTTCCCTCTTGCCTCATTCGAGGGAAGCACCATAGAACTGAAGGATCTCTCGATAAAGGACGGCAAGGTCAAATTGACCGGCGAGGCGGAATCGCTCGACCATATCAACACCTTGCTGGAGCAGTTGGAAAAGATGGAGTATGCGACCGAACTGAACAAGGGACAGATCACCAGTCGCGGCGAGAAGAATTCGTTCAACATCGGTTTCACCTTCCAGAAGCGGTCGGCTAAAGAGCATGCAAAGAAAGAGAAGGACAAAGACAAGGACAAGGGAAAAGAAAAGGAAAAAGAAAAGGTGAGCCCGACAGAACAAGCGGAGGCTGATGCGCCGAAGAACGCGCCACCGCCGGTGGAGCGGGCGGAACCCTCCCGTTCGCCGGCCCGCGGGCCGGAGCCGGCCGGGAAGGAAACGGTGCCGTGGGAGGAAGAACTATGAAAGAACGGCTGATCGCATCTTTCGCCGCGCTCAGTTCGCGGGAAAAGAACATACTGGTTGTCTTCGGTGCCGTGCTCGTACTTTTCGCGGTGGGCGCGGTGTTCCTTTTCTTCGATGACGCCGTCGATACGCGTCGCGAGGAGATAGCGGAGCGGCGGTCGCTCATGGAGAAGGTGACCGTGCACCGGGAGGCCTTCCGGCGCGCGAGGGACCGCGAGGCGGCGACCCTGCTGGCGATACAGAACAACGAGACCAATCTCAACAGTTATCTCAATGGCGTCCGCGAGACCTACGGCGTGGAGATATCGACCATCAAAGAACTCAAGGCGGAGAAAAAAGGCGAGTTTCAGAAGGAGATGATCGAAGTGGGTATCCGTAGCATTGAGATGGATGTGTTGATGAGTTTCCTTTATGCCCTTGAGGACAAGGCGCGGTTCGTGTTCGTCCCATCGATCTCCATCAAGAAAAGATTCGACGGCAAGAACTACGAAGTGACCATGATCGTCGCGACGCTGAAGGAGGCCGCTGAAAAATGAAGGAACGGATACTATCGATCCCGCGAGACCTGTGGCCCCTGTTGCGAACGGCAGGGGACCGATTGTTCAGCGGTGGTCGGCTCGCCGCGGCCGTACGAGGCGCGCTGTTCATCGGCGCCGCGTCAATGATCGGCTGGTATCTCGCGCTCACGCTGTTCCTTCCCAAGGATCTGGTGCTTGGCAGGATCGATCAGGCGGCGGCGGGATTTGACCTGAAGATAGAGGCGGAAAGTGTCGGCTATTCGGTCTTCATTGCCGCCACCCTGAAAGATGGTGCGGTGGTTGGAGCGACCGGTGAAACGCTCATGACCTTCGACCGGCTTACCGTGTCTCCCGACCTCTTCTCGTTGTTGACCGATACGCCGTCGGCGACCGTGACGATAGAGGACATCGACGGCAAGGGCGGTGAATTGACGGTAGCCTTCGGTACCGGCGAAGAGGCCTGTTACCGACTGGAGGCCGAGGAGATGCCGCTCTCGATGACGCGCCTGCTGTGGCCCGATGTCCGCATGGGCGGCGTCATGAACGGACAGGTCGATCTCTGCAAAGGGAAGAAGATGTCGGGCGAGTTGTCGATCGCGATGCGGGAGGCTCTGCTCGGCGGGAAGGTCTACGGGCTGGAACTTGAAAAGGACATAGAACTGGGCGCCATCGATATCGACGCGATCATCAAGGATAACAAGTTGGATCTCCGCAAGATGCAGAGCGACGGCGCGGTGGAGATAGAGGTGACCGGTAAGGTGACGGTGAATCCGTCGAACTACAAGAACTCCCGGCTGGACCTCAACGCCACCCTGACCGAGAAGAAGGAAGGGTTCCTGAAAAGTCTGCCGATCGTCGAATTGGCCCTGTCCCGTTTCGGGACCGGGGGCGGGTATGCGGTCAAGATGACCGGGCCGCTTTCGAGTCCGAGCGTGCGACAGGGAAGCCGGTCGAAGACCCCTCGGTCCGCAAAACTCTCTTCACCCGATTTCGGCGGTGACAGTGCCGTCAAAAAAGGGAAAGAAAGAACACGGGACCGGGGAAAAGAGCTGGCGGAAGAGAAAAAAGAAAAGGAGCCGCCGGCAGAGTCGGAGAAAAAGGAAGACGAACCTGAGAGAAAAGGGCCGGAAATTGAGAAGAAAGAGCCGGAGCAGGAGAAGAAAGAACCGGAAAAAGAGGAAAGACCAGATATGGAGGAAAAACCATGAAAGCGACCCTGTTGTGTCTGCTGGCGAGCGGAAGCCTGCTTATTTCCTGTGCCACCGCGAACATTCAAGGGACCGACATCCCCGACACCCCGCAGAACCGTGCGGTCATACAGGTGTTCTTTGAATATGTCGAGGCGGTCAAGGCGCAGAACGCCGACAAACTGCTTGCGCTCGTTTCCGAGCACTACCTTGATGCCAACGGCACCGACGACGCGACCGACGATGTGGATTACGAGGGGGTCAAGAAATTCGTCAATTCAGACGCCTACCGGAACATCCGCGCGGTGAGTACCTTTTTCATCGTCAAGGACATGAGCGTGTCGCCAGACGAGCAGACGGCGAAGATACTCTACTACTACGAGGTGCGCATCAAGACCGACCGGCTGGCGCCGCCCGAAGAGGGTTCTTCGATAAACTCCGATACGCAGAAGTGGCTGAAGGAGACCGAGGTCAACCAGATGCTTCTCAAAAAGGAAGGCGACAAGTGGAAGATCGTCTCGGGGCTGTGACCCTTACGGCCTGATCGCGACCGTGATGTCGGGGTGTTCTCCGGTGAAGGTGAGCGCCGCCTGTCCCGCTTCCTGTACGATGCCGACGGTCGGGATCGCGCCGTCGGCGTTCATGCCGATCTCCCCCGGCGCATTGTTGTAGATGATGAGCGCGGTAGCGCCGGCATTGGCGGCGTTCTGTATCTTCTGGGAGAATGTGCAGTTACCACGCTGAACGATCACGATGAACCCGGTCGCCGGGGTCTCGTACTCCTTGCATCCGTCGATGTTCTCCTCGATGAGTCCTATCGCGAGAAGCGGTCCGGGGATCTCCTCGGTTATCGCCGGGGTGCCGGTGCCGCCTTCGGTGGGTACCGGTTGGGTCGCCGGGATAGCCAGAAGGTTCGCCGGTATCGGTTGGGGGCCGGTCACATCGACCCGCAGACCGGTCGCGCCGGTGTTCATACAGCAGATCGCGTTGTCGCAGGTGAACTGCTCTGAGGCGGTGTAGCCGCCCGGGCACTCGCTCCCGCTCACGCAGACGCCGCCGTTCATCGCGCAGACATTCACCGGCTCGTCGTCGGGTACGAGTATCTCATCATCGTCGTTCATGATGTCGTCGTTCAGGTCGTCGGCGCCGGCATTGTCCGGCTCGGCGTTGTCCTCGTCGGTCGGTATGGTGCCGTCGGTCGGCACCGCCTCGTGATCGGTCGGCCCGGTCGTGTCGTTCTGCGTGGTATCGCCGTCATCGCCGGTGTTCTCGTCGTTCTGCGCCGCATCGTCGGCCACGAGTGCGTCGAGCGGCGATCGTTTGATGTTGTTCTCGCAGGAAAGGAAAAGAAGCGCGGCCAGCAGGCCGGCGAACAGGAAAAGCGATCTCATCGCGAACCTCCTTCGATGATATGCCGTTCAATAGGCGCAGTGTAGCATCGCCGTTCCGCTTGTCAAGTCGGAGGGTGTCCCTCTCCCTAATTTGCAGGTCCATCGCCGAAAAAATTGATTTGGTAGGTCACGCGGGGTAGAGTCCCCGAAGCGAAAACCGAAGAGGACCGCATGCCCGCGTTCATGTCGCCGCACGACCTGTATCCCCGCCTGTTCCGCGAGGATACCGCTATCGCCGACTGCCGCGGTGATCTGTTCGACCTCGGGCTCGGCCTGCGGCAGTACCTTGAAGCGCACATCCCCGGCGCGGTCTTTATCGATGGCGAGGAGGTGCTTACCGGCCCCAAGGGAAAGCACGGCGGGCGGCATCCGCTCCCCGACCTCGACCAGTTGGCGCAAGTCCTCGGCACGAATGGCATAGCGCGCGACACGACGGTGGTCGCCTACGGCATGTACGCGGCGCGGTTCGTGTTCCTGCTGAACCTGATGGGGCATAAAGAGGCGTTCGTGCTCGACGGCCATCTCGATGGCTGGGTCGAGGCCGGGCATCCGACCGTGCGCAAACTCGCGAACCGGCGGCCGCTCCGTTTCATGGCGCGCCCCGATGCCGCGCTGCTCGTCGAGGCGCCCGAACTGCGGCGCCTGATCGACGCGGGGAAGGCGACGCTCATCGATGTCCGCGCGCCGGAACGGTTCCGTGGCGAGGTTGAACCGATAGACAAGGTCGCGGGCCATATACCCGGCGCCGTCAATGTGCCGTGGGAACGGAACTTCGACGCGACGGGTCGCCTGCTCACCACCGACGCTTTGCGGGTGCTGTACGCCCCGCATCTTGCCGATACGGGCCGCGTACCGGTGCTCTACTGCGGTTCGGGCGTCACCTCCTGCAACTCCCTGCTCGCCCTGCGCGAGATCGGGGTGACGGCGCGGCTCTACGCCGGCAGTTGGAGCGACTGGATCAGTTATCCCGATAACCCGGTATCCCGCGGAGAGGGATGACATGACGCTCCGCGCGATGCCGCTCATGCTCCTTCTTCTCATCGCACTGACGCCCATCGCCCTTTTCGGTGCCGATCGCACGATGCCTTCTTTTACCGCCGAACTCTTCAAAAAACAGGTCGAGGCGGGCCTAGGCGAGGAGGATGACACGCGACTCGTCCGCAACCTGACCGACCTGTACGGGAAGTTCCGCACGCTCAACTATCCGAACTGTTTCGAGTGCTCACTGTGGCTCGTGAACGGCATAGTCGATACCTCTTCCTCGAAACGGCTGATACTCGCCGAATACGCGACGCTCTTCGCCCCCGATCTGCCTGAATCGCACCTGAACCGCTTTCTCGCCGTGCTTACCCTGCGGCCCGGCGATATCGGACTCATGGTCCATTCCCTCGGCAGATACCTGAAGACGACGATCGACACCGCCGCGCGGGATCCCTTCATCGCCGCGGTCTGCTCGGTCGTGAAACTCTTTTCCTCGGTGCTGTTCCTGCTGTTCATGGCGGTGATGATCGGTAAATACGGTCGCCTGCTCGCCCATCTGTACGCCCATATCGGGTCGTTCTCGCTATTCCACATGGTCATTGCCGCCGTCATCCTCCTTGCCGGCGTCGTGCTCGCCGTGAAGGGGGTCATCGGGCTGGAGCTCTTCTTCATCCTCTGGCTGTTCCTCTGCTACCGCATCATGCGTTACCGCGAACTTACCATACTGATCTTCTCGCTCGTGCTGTATCTCACCGCCGACATCTGGCTGGATCAGATAGCCCACGCGACGCCGTCCGACCGGACCGCGGCGGCCGACCTGTACGGCGCGGTGTACAACCCCGCCTTCGCCTCACGGACGGCGGGGGAGAATTCGTCCGCCTCCGCCGCCCTGTTCACCCGCGGCATGCGGGAATTCTATCGCGGCCGTTTCGGTGCGGCCGACGCGCTGTTCGGCAGTGCGCAGGAACAGGAGCGATCGATCGAGCGCCTTGCGCTCCTCTTCAACCTGCGCGGGGTCTGCGCGTCGGAACGGGGCGACCATGCCGGCGCGCGCAAGCTGTACACCGAGGCGGTCAAAATGGAGGAGCGTCCCGCATACCTGTTCAATCTGAGCCGAGCCTTCTTCGCGCTCGGCGAGATAAAGGAGGCGGAGCAGATAGAAATGCGTGCCATCGCGCAGGCCGACCGGGCCAGTTTTACCTATCCGGTGGTCGTGCTTCCTACGCCCCACGCCTTTTACCGCGAGGCGCAGGCGCTTTTCACGCCGGTCTCACCCGATTGGCGGAGCGACCCGTTGGTCCGCCGTTCGGCCGGGCTCCTGCTTCTGCTGCTTATCGCGTTCTTCTGGGGAGGCATCGGGGTCCCGAGCATCTCGCTTCGCCACTGTATCGAGTGCGGCGGTATCATCTGCGAGGAATGCGGCGGTACCGACGACGAGGTCTGCATCACCTGCCGGGTGGTCAAGGCGGGGAAAAAACTGGTGAGTTCCGAGGAGATAAAGACCCATACCCGCCGTCGCGAACGGTGGGCGGCGTTCCAGCGGGCGCTTGCGGTGCTCCTCGCGGTCCCGGCGCCGGGCGCCGGTCTGCTGTACAACGACCGCGTCATCGAAGGGACGCTGTACACGACGCTGTTCGGCTCGGTGCTCGTGCTCTTCTCTCTGCCGCGGTTCTTTCCCTTCGTGGCGTTGACCCTGCCGGTACCGGAGGTGGTGCCGTTGATCGGCTATGCGGTGCTCGCTTTTTTCTGGCTTCTTTCCTTTTACCGGACCTGGCGGGTGGCGCACAATGAGTAGGACGGAGGAGCGCTGAATGTTGGCGGGAGAACTGAAGCCCGGCGCGGTCGGCGATGTATGGGAAGAGATCGCCGCCGGCGAAATGACCGGCGTGCTCGAGGTCACATCGGGCAAGGATCTCTGGCAGTTCTCGTTCCGCGAAGGGGCGCTCACCGTCGCCCGCAAACGGGGGGTCGACAGCGCCGCGCATGTGGTCGAACTTCTGCTCGAAAGCGGCATCCTGCGGCAGGAAACGGTACGCGACGCGGTCAAGAAACAGGCGAAGACGATGAAGAGCTGCCTCGAGATACTCATGGAAGAGGGACAGGTGCCCCTGCTCCTCTATTCGCGGGTCATCTCGGCGGTCATCCGCCTGCATCTGCTGGATGTCATGGACCTGCGCAAGGGGCACTACCAGTTCGCGGTCAAGGAGACCCTGCGCGAGGAGCCGGGCGCCAAGCCGCTCGAGATGCCCCGGTTCCGGGCCTTTCTCGATCGGTTCGATCGCGACGCGAAACTGCTGAAGAACCTGCGGCGCGGGCTGTTCTCCACAGTCGATGTGCTGGATGACCTCCGGTTCCCCCTGCCGCGCAAGACGCTGTTCTACAGCTACGCCTCGTCCGATTTCGATCTCATAGATTTTTTCGTCCGGATGGCCGACCTGCAGGCGAAGGGATCGATCGCTGTTGTCGGCGGATTCTTCCGGTCCCGCCCGCAGGCCATCGCCGCCGCGCTTATCCTGCGGCTCCTCATCCTCCTCTTCGCGGCGTGGGTAGCGGCCGCCGTCTTCCTGATCCCGCCGCGGGGCCAGAACTCGGCCACCAAGGTCGCGGCGCACGCGACACGGGAGAAAGCGTCGCTCCTGCAGGCCTTTTCTCATTTCGAAACGGGCGAGGAGGTCGATGTTGAACGGCTGATGCGCACCGGACTCATATCCGCTGATGAATACCGGGTGCTCCGCCCCGGACCCGTTCAGGAACCTCTGCCATGAAAGGTGATACCATGCGAAGAACCGACCGCCTTCAGGTCCCGATCGAGAATCTCCGCTACTATCCGGAACTGGCGAAATACGCGAAGACCACGGCCAAGAAGATCCGGCCGGGATCGCAGTCGTTCTGTCAGGAAAAGGGCTTCGAGGCCATAGATTTCGGCGTCTCGATAACAAAAAAGGGCTTCAACATCTACCTTGCCGGCGACCCCGGCACCGGCAAGACCTCGAGCGTCAAGAAGTATCTCGAGAAGATGGCGCAGAAGATGCCGGTCCCTGACGACATCTGCTATGTGCACAATTTCGATATGCCCGACGAGCCGCGGCTCATACTCCTGCCCGCCGGGTCGGGCGAGGTGCTCGTCAAGGATATGGCCGACCTGCTCGACTACCTCCAATACCAGATACCGCGCCAACTCGAGAGCGAGACCTTCGAGATAAAAAAGAGCGAGGTGATGCGCTGGTATCAGGAGGAGAGCGAACGCAACTACCGGGGCATCGAGGCGGAGGCGGCGAAACTGAATTTCGTCATCAAATCGACGCAGGGCGGGTTCGTCATCAATCCGGTCGTGGGCGGCGAGCCGATCGGCAAGGAGGAATTCGACAAACTGAGCGAAAAGGAAAAGGAGACCGTCCGGACCCACGAGGAGAAACTGCAGGAGAAACTCATAGCGTTCTTCCACCGCGAGCGGGTGCTGGAAAAGGAATACAAGGACAAGATGACGCAACTGCGCCAGAGCATGGTGCGGCTCATCGTCGCCGAGCCGCTCGGCGAACTGCGCAAGAGATACAAGAAGAACGACCAACTCAAGAGCCACATCGAGTCGTTGGAAAAGCACCTGCTCGAGAATTTCGACGACTTCTTCACCTACCGCGACATCACCGAGGGCAAGGCCGAGGCGCAGAATGCCGAGATGCCCGATTTCCGCGAGTACAAGGTCAACCTGCTCGTCAACAACAAGAACCTGACCGGTGCGCCGGTGATATACGAGACCAACCCGACCTTCCAGAACATCATGGGCTACTTCGAGTACGAGGAGGTGCACAACTCGATCTTCACCGATTTCACCAAGATGAAGCCGGGTGCGCTCCACTACGCGAACGGCGGTTTCCTCATCGTGCAGGCCAACGACATACTCAAGAACTACTATGCGTGGACGGCGCTCAAACGCTCGATGCGCAACCGTCTGCTCCGGATGGACGACATCGATGTCGATTTTCGCTACCGCGTCAACATCTTCCCCAAACCGGAGGCGGTGCCGCTCAATGTGAAACTCATCATGATCGGTGACGACTACCTGTATCACCTGCTCTACACCTACGATGACGATTTCATCCGCATCTTCCGCGTCAAGGCCGATTTCGAGTCGACCACCGATATCACGGCGCGCAACACCGAGGGGTTGCTGCGCTTCATCGCGCGGGTCGTGCAGGAGGACTGTTCACTCGACTTCGATGTGACCGCGCTCCGGCGCATCCTGCACTATTCCTCGCGGCAGGCGGAGGACCAGAAGAAATATCGCGTCGGTGCCTCGGATCTGGTGGACATTATCCTCGAAAGCGACTTCTGGGCGCGCAAGGACGGACGGCCGCTCGTGAATGAGGCGGCGGTCCGCAAGGCGATAGCGATAAAGGAGAGCCGCCATGCGAGTATCAAGAAACACTACTACGAGTCGATAGACCGCGACATCATCCTGCTCGATGTGCGCGGCGAGAAGGTCGGCATGATAAACGGGCTGGCGGTCTACAGCGTCGGTGATTTCAGTTTCGGCGTGCCTTCGCGCATCACGGCGCGCGTCTTCGCGGGGCGCAAGGAGATCATCAATATCGATCGCGAGGTGCGCCTGTCGGGCCGCATCCACGACAAGGGCTCGCTCATCCTCGCCGGGTTCATCGGCGACCTGTTCGCGCAGGACAAGACGCTCTCGATATCGGCCTCCATCACCTTCGAACAGAACTACGGCGGCATCGAGGGCGACAGCGCGAGTTCGACCGAACTTTATGCGCTTCTGTCGGCGCTCGCCGATCTTCCCATCGCGCAGTCGATCGCCGTGACCGGATCGGTCAATCAGATGGGGGACATACAGCCGATCGGCGGGGTCAACGAAAAGATCGAGGGCTTCTTCGAGATCTGCAAGATGAAGGGGCTCACCGGCAAACAGGGGGTCATCATCCCAAAGCAGAACATCGAGCACCTCAACCTCAACGACGATGTCTGCGCGGCGATAAAGGCGCGGAAATTCCACCTCTACGCGGTCTCCAACATCTGCGAGGGGATAGAGATACTCACCGGCGTGCCGAGCGGCAGGCGACTCAAGAACGGCCGGTTCACCCCCGGCAGCGTCTTCGCGCGGGTCGACGATAAGATCCGTCGCCTCAGCCGCGTGAAGTAGATATCTTGACACCCCCTCGTTTGTGAATATAGTCCCTCTTCGTTTTTTGCCGGTGTCCGCGAGGGTCGCGTGTTACTGTATCTGCCCGATATCACGGAGAGCGAACGGCGGCTCGCGGCCGAGGAGGTGTTCTTCGGCGAGTCGTTCGCGCCGGGGGTGACCCTGCGCGGGTACCATTTGACGGTGGCGTACTACCGGGCTGGCGACGCGATATCGCTCAAGATAGCGGGCGACATGGCGCTGGAGGCATCATGCGACCGGTGCGGCGCGCCGCTCGAGTTGGCGGTCGAGTTGGAGGAGCCGTTCATCCTCTTCCCGGCTAGCGCCGAGGAGGCCGATTATGTGTACGGTGAGGAGGCGATAGATTTGGACCCTTTCATACACGAGGCGATCGTGCTTAATATTCCCCCGAAGATACTCTGTTCCGATGAGTGCCGGGGGCTGTGCCCGACATGCGGAAAGGACCTCAACGGTCCCGCGTGCGGCTGTGAGAAGAACGGTTGACCGATAGCAACGGAGGTCTGTTATGGCGACGGTAAAACGGAAACATTCACGGGCCCGGGGCCGCACGCGCCGCGCGGGACACCCGAAACTGGCGGCGGCCGCGACGCGCGCCTGCCCCAAGTGCGGTGAGACGATGATGCCGCACCGCATCTGCCCCTCCTGCGGCAACTACCGCGGCAAGGATTTCAAAGGCGACGACGGGAAGTAACCGCCCGGCATGTACGCCACCATTGTCGTCGACGCGATGGGGGGGGATCAGGGACCGGTGGTCCCGGTGACCGCGTCGCTTGAGGTCTGCCGCCAGAACCGTCTGATACACATCATCCTCGTCGGGCGGGAACCGGAGATATGGCAGGCGTTGCCGGCGGGTGGTTCCCTGCCGCGCAACCTCGAGATAGTCCACGCCCCTGACCGCATCGAGATGGACGATAGCCCCTCGGCGATCGTCCGCAAAAAAAGCCGGTCGTCGTTCCATGTCGGCATGAAACTGGTCGCCGAGAAAAAGGGCGATGCCTTCTTCACGGTCGGCAACACCGGCGCGGCGGTGGCGGTCGCCTACTTCATATCGGGGGCACTTCCCGGCATATCGCGGCCCGCGCTCGCTGTCGTGTTCCCCACGCTGAGCCAGCGCAAGGTGGTCCTGCTGGACCTCGGCGCCACGATGGAGATAAAGGCCGATACGCTCCTGCACTTCGCCGTGCTCGGCGAGGCGTTCTCGCACTGCATCACCGGCACCGCCACACCGCGCATAAAACTGCTGAGCGTCGGCGAGGAACAGACCAAGGGGCGACCGGTCATCATCGAGGCGGCCGACCGCATCGGGGAAAAACTCAACTACGGCGGCTTCGTCGAAGGTAACCGCCTGTTCAAGAGTCCCGACGCCGATGTCGTCGTCACCGACGGGTTCACCGGCAATGTCTCGCTCAAGGTCATCGAAGGTCTTTCCGAGACCATATACGACCTGTTCCGCGCCAAACTGGCGCCCCATCATTACTGGACGAAGGTCCCGGGATTCCTGTTCAAGGCGCTGTTCGGATCGACCTTCCAGCGGTTCGACTACAGCCGTTACGGGAGCGCCATGCTTCTCGGCATAAACCATCTGGTCGGCATCGGGCACGGCCGGTCGAATGTCGGTGCGTTCAAGAGCGGCATACTGACGCTGGCGCGCTATGTTGATGAAGGCATTCAGCCCAAGTTGGCGCGGCGGGTGGCGGCGACGGTCGCCCGTACGGACCGTCACAGATAGCCCTTGACGACCTCCCACACATAGTCGAGACTCGAAAAGGGCTTGAGCAGGTAGTCGCTCGCCCCGTTCTGGAGCGAGGAGACGGTGTTCTCGATCGAGAGCATGCCGGTCATCACGATGACATGGATGGCCGGGTTCATCTCCTTGATGCGCCTGAGCAGTTCGATGCCGCTGATGCCGGGCATGATGACATCGGTGATGACCAGCGCGACCCCTTCCTCCTTCTTGAGCACCTCGAGCGCCTCTTCGCCGGTCAGGGCGATGAGCGCGTCCACCCCCTTGAACTGGAAGAAATTCTTCATCGATTTAACGAGAGCGACCTCATCATCAACGATGAGCACCCGTTTCATGCGATCCCCTCACAAGGTGTTCCATAAACTAATGGAATGATAATGGGGGCGGGGGTGTTGTCAAGTTTCTCTTTTGAGGAGCGCCGCGACCTCGAGATGCCGCGTGGCGGGGAACTGGTCGACGACCGTGAGGGACCGCGGGGCGAAGCGGCCAGCGCGCCGGAGCCGTTCGAGGTCGCGCACGAAGGTCGCCGCGTCGCAGGAGAGGAGGAGCACCGTTCCGGCGCCGGAGGAGGCTATCGCCGCCGCGAGGCATTCCGGCAGGCCGGTCCGCGGCGGATCGGCGACCACGAGATCGGCGTCAGGGAGTCCGGTGTCGTGTTCGAGATCGGCGCGGACAAAGCGGGCCCCGCCGCCGAGGTTGGCCGTAAAATCGCCCGCGGCGCTTTCCGAAAGTTCCATGCCGATCACCGCGACGCCGCGGCGGGCGGCGAACCGCGAGAAGAGCCCTACCCCGCAGAACAGATCGAGCATCGTGGCGGGCCGTTCCTCATCAAGCGCGCTTTCCAAAAGATCGACGAGCGCGGAGGCCCCTTCTTCGGAGGCCTGAAAGAAACTGCCGCGCGAGACGCGGAATGTTTCCCCCTTCACCCGTTTTTCCACCGCCGGGTCACGCGGTGACCATCCTCCGGAGAGCGGCGCGTATTCGTAGAAGACCTCGCCGCTTTTTCTTTCCGCCGCGTCGGCCCGGATGATGCCGTTGAGAGCAGGGTGGATGAGCGGGCACCGGTCGAAGGGGATCCGTTCATGAGAGGCGCGCCGGCTGAAGGTCGGCAGGCCGTCGAGGATACGCACCTTCGTCCGGGTGCGCAGACCGAACTCGGGGAGAGGGATGAATGCCGGCTCGACCGCAAGCGTGGCCTTCTGTTGGCCGAAGAGGTCCCGCAGGATCAAAAGTTTCGTTTCGCGCTGGAGTTCGTATGGCATGTGCAGGAGGTCGCACCCACCGCACCGGCCGAAGAGCGGGCAGGGGGGCTCGCGGCGAAGCGGGCTCGGCTCGACCACGCGGAACTCCGCGGCCCGGCGGGCCCGGCGGACCGGTCGGGCCGCGAGTATCTCGACCGTTTCGCCGGGGATGACGCCGGGAACGAAATAGGTGACGCCGTCGCTCCATCCGATACCTTCGCCCGAGGAGATGATCTTCCCGATGGTGACGAGGGTCAAGGGCGTTACCGAAAAAGAGAGCGGTTACTTGGCGGGGGTCTTCGCCGCTTTGGGATCGGCCGGTTTCTCGGGACGCGGATACCCGACGAAATTCCCTTTTTCATCGAGAAGTTCCGGATACTTGGAGACGAAGGTGTCCTGCCATTCCTTGATGGGGAAGCGCCCGTCGTTATGGAACAGCGTGATGTGCATGAGCCGGTCCTTGTCCGATATGACCTGATAGCGCATATAGAGTTTGTTCAGGAGCCCGAGCAGTTCCTCGTCGTTGAGTTGGCGTGCGCCGGCGTCTATCGACTTGGTCGTCGCTTTTTGTATCCATTCCTTGACCATGTCTCGGTTGAAGTTCTCGACCTCCTTGATGCGGATCATCGCCTTGATCCACTCCTGATAGTCGTCCTTCGACTCGGCCTCTTTCCAGATGTCGTTGTACTTCTGTTCGGCGATCTTGGCGTCACAGAGGTGCTCAAGGTCGAGCAGTTTCTGGTCGTTGGGATAATTGCTCCGCAGGGCGATGATGAGTTGTTTGGCCGGGGCATACTGTCCCTGCTCCACCATCTTCTGCACTTCCTCGCGCCGGTCGGTGTCCTGTTTGCCCGAACAGGCGCACAGAAGCCATGCGCAGGCCACAATGGTAATCGCCATGATACCCAAGGTCATCCGTTTCATGTCGTTCCTCCTCCTCAGTGAAAGACCACAAGCGAACATCCCGTATCATAGGGAAGCGGAGAGGCGATGTCAAAAAAAGTCCTGATATCGGGTGAAAAAGATCGGAAAGGGGCTATCAGAACTCGGCGCCGCCGTTGAGACCGATGCTGTAGAAGCCGTAGTTGTACAGGTCATTGGCCGTGCCGGTCAGATTCACGATCTGTACCTGCGGCTGCATCATGAAGGTGAAGCCGGCGAACGAGTGGACCCCTTCGAACTCCTTGGCGAACAGGTTGATCCCTACGCCGAAACGCATCTGCGCGACATCGTTCTTGAAGTAGTTGACCTTGGTGGCGCCCGCGCCGGTGTACCAGGTCAGGTAGTTGCCGCCCGCGGCGTCGAGACTGTATATGCCGTAGTTGAGGTCGAACCGGACGCCGAACTGGACCTTGTCTATCATTTCGTAGTCTATCGTGAGGTTGTAGGCCGGCATGAGCGAGAGCGACAGGCCGCCGGTCGAACCGTTGATGAGCGTGGGGTCGGCGCTGTTCTTGGGTTTGAGCAGTTGCGCCATCGTGTAATCGACGGTGAGCCATGTCTCGAACCCGGCATAACTGAAGATGGTGCCGAGGCCGAAGCCGATGAACGGAACGCTCTTCTTAGTGGTTTCTTCGTAGTCGGTCCGGTACTGGAAGCCGAGCATCGCGGTGAACATATCGGAGTAGTAGCCGCCCTTGAAGTACATGCCCATCGTCTTCTGGGTCGACCAGAACCGCGATATGTTGGGGATGACGCCGGTGCCCAGCATGAATTCGGCGTTGATGCCCGAATTGTCGCCGAGGTCGTAGTTGAACCCGAGCGCGAAGCCCGCGTCGGTCTCCGGTATCCACCCTTCGATCGCGAGGAGCGAGCGGGTGCCGAACGGAGTGCCGATCGCGACGCCGAGGTGCTGGTATTTGTCGAGGATGCCGTAGGCCGGTATCATCTTGCCGGCGCGGATGGTGACCATGTCGAACAGTTTCATCCCGCCGTAGGCCTCGTAGGGGATCCCCTTGTAGATGCTGTTCTCTATGTAGTTGTCGTCCATGAGGGGGTTGTACTGGATGGCGTTGTCCTTGTCGTTGGAACTGAGCAGGAGCGGGTTCAGGGTCCGGACATTGAGGGTCGCCTTCGCAAGCACCGACTTGCCGACGAACTCGGCGCCGAGGATGCCTTCATCGACCGACCCGAAGAAAAGACCCTGCTTGAAACTCTTCGCGTAACTGCCGAAGTTGATGCCGCCCTTCACCATGACGACCGGTTTGATCCCCTGCGCGGCAGGGGCGGGGGCCGCCTTTTTCTCCTCTTTCTTGGTGCCGAGGATGTCATCGACCGACTCCTTCTTCTTTTCTACCTTTTCCGGTTTCGGAGCATCCTCCTCGTCCTCGTCTTCGTCCTCGTCTTCATCAATCGTGGCCTTTTTCGGTGCGACCTCCTCTTCCTCGTCGGAGCCGCCGAGCAGGTCCTTTATCGCCTGATCGCTCTCTTTCTGATCCTTTTCCTCCTTATCCGTCGCCGACTTTTCGGCGTCAAAGTCATCGAAATCGTCCGCGGCGCAGACGATGAACGGGATCAGGACGGCGAAAGCGATGAACATCAACTTCAGTGATCTGGACATTGCGAAACCTCCTTAACAATCCTTTCAAAGAGTGAAGTGTCGGTCTACCTTACGGAAAGGTGGCATAAAATTCAAGTTTTTTTGTGCGACGGTCTCTCGAAGAGGAGCTGGGGGTGGCACGGTGCGAAAAATTGACTCCCCGCCCGAAAGACACTATAGTACCCCGTTTTCCCGTTGAAGGAGGAGAAAAGTGAAGAAAAAGCTCATTATTTTCGGCATCATCGCCGTCGTTGTGCTTGCGGTCGTCATCGGGATATCCCTGTTCTCGGGGAAGGAAGCGCCATCCGCTCCGCCGGTCGAACGGAAACAACTCCGGAAGACCTTGAGGATACACCCCTCTCAACTCAAACTCAACCGTGAACTGGTCAACGATGCGTTGAGGGAGAAGTTTAAGAAAGAGGGGATACCTCCGGCGAACGAAGAGCGCCCCGAATGAGCCAGCAGCATAATCCTCCGGCGGCCCCGGTCCTTTCCGAGAACGAGGTCATCCGGCAAAAAAAAGAAAAGGTGCAGGCGCTCCGGTCGGCGGGCCGCCATCCCTACGCCAATACCTTCCGTCCCGATACGCAGGTCGTCGCCTTCCGCGCCGCCTGCGAAGCGATGCCGAAGGAGGAACTCGAGCGACCCGGTAAGGAGGTGCGCTATGCCCTTGCGGGCCGCGTGATGGCGCTCCGGCTCATGGGGAAACTCGCCTTCGGCCGGATCAAGGACGGCTCCGGCGCGGTGCAGTTCGTGGTCAGCAAGGAATATCTCGGCGATAAGTTCGACCCGTTCAAGAAATTCGTCGATATCGGCGACATCATCGGGCTGGTCGGCGAGCCGTTCGTCACCCGGACGGGGGAGGTATCCATCCTCGCGCACGAGGTGACGCTCCTCACCAAGAACATCCAGCCGCTCCCCGAGAAGTTCCACGGGCTCACCGACAAGGAGATCCGCTACCGTCGGCGCTATCTCGACCTCATCATGAACGACGAGGTGCGCGAGACCTTCCTGAAGCGGGTGCGGATCATCAACTTCATCCGCGACCGCATGAACCGCGCAGGTTTCCTTGAGGTCGAGACGCCGATGATGCACCCGCTCGTGTCGGGCGCCGCGGCGCGGCCGTTCATCACGCACCACAATACGCTCGACATGCAACTTTACTTGAGGATAGCGCCCGAATGCTATCTCAAGCGCCTGCTCGTCGGCGGCATGGAGAGGGTGTACGAGATAAATCGCAACTTCCGCAACGAGGGGATATCGATAAAGCACAACCCCGAGTTCACGATGATGGAGTTCTACTGGGCCTACGCGACCTACGAGGACCTGATGTCGTTCACCGAGGATCTCGTGTCGGCGCTTGCGACCGAGGTGTGCGGTTCGGCGAAGATCATGTATCAGGGGCGCGAGATAGATCTCGGCGCGCCGTGGGAACGGCTGACGATAGAGGAGAGTCTCGTGAAGTACGGCGTTGCGACCGCCGACGAGGCGAAGAGCCGAGAGGGATTGCTTGCCGCCGCGCTCCGCAATGGCATGGACAAGGACCATGTCGGCCCGATGAGTTACTACAAACTGCTCGTCACGCTTTTCGAAGAGAAGGTCGAAGAACACCTGTGGAACCCGACCTTCATCACCCGCTACCCGACCGAACTGTCGCCGCTCGCCCGCCGTAACGACAAGACGCCCGAATGGGTCGACCGCTTCGAACTGTACATCGCGGGACGCGAGATAGCGAACGCCTTCTCGGAGCAGAACGATCCGGAGGCGCAGTACGAGGCCTTCGCGAGGCAGGTCGAAGAGAAGAAAAAGGGGAACGACGAGGCGGTCGACATGGACACCGACTACATCCGCGCCCTCGAATACGGCATGCCGCCGGCAGGCGGCGAGGGTATCGGCATCGACCGTCTGGTGATGCTGCTCACCGACGCCCCCTCCATCCGCGATGTCATCCTGTTCCCGCTCCTGCGGCCGGAATAGCCGATGCGGTTCGAGTTCTTCGTCGGGCTCCGGTATCTCTGGAACACGCGGCGCACCCGTTTCCTGTCGCTCATCACGGTCATATCGGTGCTCGGCATCGCGATAGGGGTGGCGGCGCTCGTGACGGTGCAGTCCATCATGGACGGCCTGCAGAACCAGATGAAGCGCTCGATACTCGGGTCGAAGGCCCACGCGCTCGTTTCCACCGCTGAAGGAACGGTCGCCGACTGGCAGGTCGCCGCCGCGAAGGCGCGCGCCGTGCCGGGGGTGATCGGCGTGACACCGCTCATCACGACCGAGGTCATCGTTTCGGCGCGCGAGGAGGTGCTCGGCGGCATCGCGAACGGGGTGGATGGCGCGACGATCGGCACGGTGACCCTGCTCCCCGAACAGATGGCGGCCGAAAAGAGCGACATCGGGTGCCTGACCGCCCCGGAACAGTGCCCCGCGCTCGTTTCCCGGCGCACCGGCGATCCGGGCGACGCCCTGTACGACGACCTCATCGGCGCGCGCGACCTGCCGCCCGTCGTCATCGGTCGCGAGATGGCGCGCTATTTCAGCGTGCGTCCCGGCGATGTGCTGACCGTCATCAGCCCGGTCGGCGGCGGCATGGGGCCCACCGGCCCGCTTCCTCTTTCCAAGAATTTCCGCATCGTCGGCACCTTTTTCACCGGGATGTACGAATACGATTTCAACTACCTGTACCTTGATCTTTCCGACGCGCAGAGGTTCTTCTCGATGGAGGGTCTCGTGAGTTCGGTGGCGGTCAAGGTGCACGACATCTACGATATCGACCGGATCGCGAAGGCGCTCCGCGGGGCGCTCGGCGAGGGCTATACGGTGAAGAGTTGGAAGGAGATGAACCGCAACATCTTCAACGCGCTCCTCATGGAGAAGATCGTGATGTTCCTCATACTCGGCTTCATCGTGCTCGTGGCGTCGTTCAATATCGTCGCGACGCTCCTGATGATGGTGCTCGGCAAGGTGCGCGAGGTCGCGATACTCAAGACGATGGGGGCGAGCCGCCGCATGATCATGGCGCTGTTCGCGGTGGATGGGCTCATCATCGGCACGGTCGGCACCGTGCTCGGGCTCGTGCTCGGGCTCGTCGCCTGTCTCTGGCTCGACGGCCTGCAACTCGGGTTCGCCAAGGATGTGTACTACATGACCGAACTGCCGGTGGATGCGTCGGCGGGCCTCTTCGCGGTCGTCGCGCTCTGCGCGCTCCTCATCTCGTTCGCCGCCGCCCTCTATCCGAGCCGGTACGCCGCCCGCATCAGGCCGGCGGATGGCCTGCGGTACGAGTAGGGGGAACGCATGAGGTTCGAAACGCTCGTGAGTCTCCGCTATTTCCGGAACACCCGCCGGTCGGGCGCGTTGTCGCTCGTGACGGTCATCGCGGTCATAGGGATGATGCTCGGGGTCGCCGCGCTCATATCGGTCCTTTCGGTGATGGACGGCTTCCTTTCCGAGATGAAGGAGAAGATACTTTCCTCGACGGCGCATGCCCACCTGCACAAACTGGTCGGCGTTTTCGACGATCACGAAAAGACGGCGCGCGACCTTCGAGCGCTCGACGGCGTCGCGGGGGTCACCCCGTCGCTCAACGGCGAAGTGATGATAGCGGCGAACGGCAAGATAGTCGGCTCCATCGCGAACGGCATCGAGGTCGCGACGATCGGCGAGGTGGTCGAACTGCCGCGCCAGATCGTGCCGGGACAGGGCGATATCGCCTGCCTCGCCGACCTTGCGCAGTGCCCCGCTTTCGCGGCGGCGCGGGCCGAGAAGGATCTGCTCGACGACGAGGACGGACCGGCGCCGGCGCCGCCGCTCCCGATCGTCATCGGCGTGGACATGGCCGAACAACTCGGGGTGAAGCCGGGCGACATCGTCACCGTCATCAGCCCGCTCGGCGGCGGCATGGGGGCGACCGGCCCGGTGCCGGTGAGCCGCCTGTTCGTGGTGGTCGCGCTGTTCCGCACCGGCATGTACGACTACGACTCGAAATTCGCCTATCTTTCACTCTCCGACGCGCAGGATTTCTTCCATGCCGCCGGTCGTGTCAGTTACCTCAACATCAAGATGAAGGACATTTACCGGGTCAAGGAGGTCGGCGCGCGGGTCATGGACCTCGTGGGGGGGTTCCCCTACGGCATACAGGACTGGCAGGACATGAACAAGACCACCTTCAAATTCCTCGAGATGCAGAAGATCGTCATGTTCATCATCCTCATCGCCATCATCATCGTCGCTTCGTTCGGCATCATCTCGACGCTCGTCATGCTCGTGATGCGCAAGGTGCCCGAGGTGGCGATACTCAAGACGATGGGCGCCGACGACCGGATGATACGGCGCATCTTCGTGCTCGACGGACTCATGGTGGGCGCCGCCGGGACGGTCGCGGGCATGCTGCTCGCGGTCATCGTCTGTCTGACGCTCGAACAGATAGAGTTCCCGCTCGCCAAGGACATCTATTTTTTCAACAAACTGCCGGTCGCGCTGTCGCCCGTCAGTTTCGGCATAGTGGCGCTCTGCGCCCTTATCATCAGTTTCGTCGCGACGCTCTATCCGGCGTGGAAGGCTTCGCGCATCCCGCCCGCCGAAGGGCTGCGGTACGAGTGAGGTGACAGGATGCTCGAACTGAGGAACATCACGAAAAGTTACACCATCGAGGGGAAGACCATCCCGGTGCTCCGCGAGGTGGACCTCGAACTGGCCGCAGGGGCGCAGATGTCGCTCATCGGCAGGAGCGGCGCCGGCAAATCGACGCTACTCTCCATCATCGCCACGATAGAGCAGCCCGACGGCGGCGTGCTGCGCATAGACGGCAAGGATACGACCGCGATGCCCGACGCCGCGCTCAGCCGGTTCCGCAACACGATGATCGGCACCGTGTTCCAGTTCCACCACCTTCTCCCCGAATTCACGGCGCTCGAGAATGTCGCGATGCCCCTGCTCATCGGCCGCCGCCATCAGGAGGCGTTCGGCGAGGCGCGCGCGCTTCTGGAAAGGGTCGGGCTGAAGGACCGCGCCGGGCACAAGCCGGCCGAGATGTCGGGCGGCGAACAGCAGCGCGTTTCCATCGCGCGGGCGCTCGTCGGCCGGCCCAGGATACTGCTCCTCGACGAACCGACCGGTAATCTTGACGAGGAGACCGGACTGGCTATCCTCGACCTCGTGTTCTCGCTGGCGCAGGAGCACGGACTGACGACGATATTCGTGACCCACAACAAACAGTTCGCGCGGCGCATGGCGACCGGTTACGAACTGAAGGACGGTAGATTATGGCCGCTGTGAGGACATCGCTTCTCGCCTTTCTGGTTCTCGTCGCGGGACTTGCCGGCGCGGCCGAGATCAAAGAGGTCAAGGCCGAGGGGTGCGCGCGGACCGAATGTTCGCTCATCACCAAACCCTTCGAGGGCAAGACCGCCCTGACCGAAGGGGAGATCGACGCGATACTCCGGTCGCTCTATGCGTCGAAACTGTACCAGCACCTCGAGATGCGCTACGACCTCGACACCGGTATCCTGCGGGTCGTCGTCGTGGAGCAGCCGGTCATCACTGCGGTCTCGGTGAAGGGCAACAGCAAACTCGACACCGACGATATCGTCAAGGTGATAGACATCAAAAGGAACCAGTTGGTGGATGCCGACAAGATACGCCAGAACGAACAGAAGATAACCGAACTCTACAAGGAGAAGGGCTATCTCATGGCCCGGGTCGCCCCCGACCTGACCGTCAACGAGAAAAGCAACGAGGCGACGCTCGTGTTCTCCATCGCGGAAGGGGAACGGAGCCGCGTCCGCAAGATAACGATAGCCGGCAACACCTTCCTGACCGACGATTTCATCAAGGAACGGCTCAACACGCAGGAGGAGGGACTGTTCTCGTTCTTCAAGGACGAGGGCTATAAGAAGGAGCTCCTCGAGGAGGATCAGGCCCGCATCATGTACCTCTACAACGAGGAGGGCTTCGTCAATGTCCGCGTCTCTCGGCCGCTCGTCGCGATATCGCCCGACCGCCGGGACATCGACATCACCTTCGTGGTGACCGAAGGTGACCGCTACAAGATCAACACGGTCACGGTGGATGGCGACACCTTGGAGAACGGCGAATACCCGAAATACGAGCCGCGCCTCGTGAAGGACCAATGGTACCGCCACACCGAACTCATCGCCGACATCGAGGCGCTCAAGACCTTCTACGGCGACGAGGGGTTCCCGTTCGTGACGGTGTTGCCCGACCGGGCGCCGATAGAGCCCGACAAGCGGCTCGATGTCACCTACCGCATCCAGAAGGGCAGCAAATGCAATGTCGAACGCATCGAGATAACGGGCAACGACCGGTCGCGCGACAAGGTCGTCCGGCGCGAATTGCGTCTGTACGAAGGGGAGCTTTACACCTACACGGGCCAGAAGCGGAGCGAGATGCTCATCAAACGCACCGGCTTCTACGACGAGGTCACCATCACGCTCAAAGAGGGTTCGCAGCCCGATCTCGTGCGGGTCATCGTCAAGGTCAAGGAACGCAAGAGCGGCACCTTCAATGTGGGCGCCGGCTTCAGTTCGTTCGAATCGTTCGTGTTCAATGCGCGGATAGACCAGAACAACTTCCTCGGCTACGGGCAGACGCTCAGTCTCGTGTCGCAGTTCTCGGCGATGCGGCAGGAGGTCAATCTGTCGCTGTTCGAGCCCTATTTCTTCGACTATGATGTGTTCATGAACACCAGTTTCTACTTCGTCAAGTTCGATTACTCTTCGCTCAACTCTACCTATTACGCTGATTATGAGGACAACCGGCTCGGCTACAGTCTCATCTTCGGCTACCCGCTGACCGACAACCTCTCGATATCGGGCGGGTACCGCATCGACAAGGTGTGGCTCAAGGGGGGCGCCAAGAACCAGATGAACTTCCTGTTCCGCGACATGCTCACCAGTTCGCTCCTCGCCCGGCTGACCTGGGATTCGCGCGACGACCGGATGTTCCCGACCAAGGGGTTCTATTCCAGTTTCAGCACCGAGATGGGGCCGCGGTTCCTCGGCTCCGACGACGACATACTGACGCTCGATTTCAACTTCCGCTGGTACCAGCGCCTGTTCTGGAACCTCGTCTACAAGGTCAATCTCCTCACCAGTTGGAAAAAGGACTTCTCGGGCAACCGCCTGCCGGTCTCGGAGCGGTACCGGCTCGGCGGCATATTCTCGATACGCGGCTATTCCTACAACTCCATCGGCCCCAGCGAGGAGTTGCGCGTCGCCGAATCGCCGTCAGACCCGACGAGCAGCATGTTCCCCTACACCATCGGCGGCGACAAGCAGATCATCATCAACAACGAACTGGAGGTCCCGATACTCAAGGAGATGCGTCTCAATCTCGTCGCATTCCTCGATGTCGGCAACACCTTCAACGAGGACGAGAACCTGTTCTACATCGACAATCCGGGGCGAAACAAATACCACCTGCCGCTCGCGATGTTCTGGAGCGCCGGGTTCGGCATCCGCTGGGTCACGCCGATCGCGCCGCTCTCGTTCGAATGGGGCTTCCCCATCACGCCGCGGCCGGGCGACCCGGTCTACATGTTCGAGTTCAATATCAAGAACTCCTTCTAACGGGGAGGCCATGCGGGAGAAGGGGACGCTCATCCTCGGCGCGGGGCTTGCGGGCATCTCGACCGCATACCATCTCGGCGGGAGCGACCATCTCGTCATCGAAAAGAGCGACCACCCCGGCGGGTTGTGCACTTCGGAGCATAAAGGCGGATTCACCTTCGATCAGACCGGGCATTGGCTCCACCTCGCGCGCGAGGAGAACCGCGCTCTCTTCGCCGACCTGTTCCCCGACGACCGCGTCCGCATCGAGCGGAAGACCCACATATTCTCGCACGGCGTCTACACGCTCTACCCGTTCCAGTCGAACACCTACGGGCTGCCGCCGCAGGTCGTCCGGGAGTGCGTCGCCGGTTTCGTGAAAGCCCTGCGCGACACCGACAAGAGCAGGGCGCGGGAGAATTTCCACGAGTGGTGCATGGCCTATCTCGGCGAGGGGATCGCGAAACACTTCATGATACCCTACAACTCGAAACTCTACACCGTGCATCCGAAGGAGATGGCGTCGCACTGGTGCGACCGCTATGTCCCGAAGCCGACGCTCTCCGAGGTCATCGAAGGTGCGGTCACCGCGCCCGATCGCAAGGTCGGCTACAACGCGTCGTTCCACTACCCGGCGCGGGGCGGTATCGGCGAGTTCCCGAAACGGCTGTTTGAACGCACTGACGCGGCCAACTATCTTTTCAACGCCCGGCCGACGGCGGTGGACATCGAGCGCCGCATCATCACGCTCGATACCGGCGAACAGGTGCGCTACCGCCACCTCGTCAGTTCGATCCCCCTGCGCGACCTGCTGGACCTCGTGACCGGCCCCTTCGCGCCGACCGCGAAGGAGATGGCGGCGCGGATGCAGATCGCATCGGTCAGTTACCTCAATATCGCCCTCAAGAGGCCGGCGGGTCACCCCGGCCACTGGTTCTACATCCCCGAAGAGGGTTTCATGCCGTACCGCGTCGGCAGTTTCAGCAACATCCATCCGCCGCTCGCGCCGGCGGGGCGCGGCTCGCTCTATGTCGAATACACCCATCGGGGACCGTTCAGCGGCACGGATAAACTCATGGAAGAGAGCATCCGGCTCCTGACCGCGATGGGCATCATCGTCGACGATGAGGAGGATATCGACTTCATAGACCACCGGTGCATCGAGAACGGCTATGTGATATTCCACCGCGAGTATTTCGACGACATGGCGGTGGTGTCGGATCTTTTCGGTCGGCACGGCATACATCTGGTCGGTCGCTATGGTCGGTGGACCTACAACGCGATGGAGGACGCCGTGTCGGACGGACGCGAGACGGCGAAAAAGATACTTTCGGGTCAGGGAGGTCCCCTATGATGCGCATCACCGCGTTCCTTTTCACGCTCGGGCTGTGCCTCGCGCTGTGCGCCGAGGAGCCGGAGGAACCGAATTTCCGTGAGGGTTTCGAGAAGAGTTGCAACGCCGGCATCGCCGAGGCGTGCGCCCTGCTCGGCGACATGTACTTCAAAGGCGAAGGCGGCCCGGTCAACACCGCCAAGGCGCGGAACGCCTTCGAAAAGGCGTGCGGCGGCGGCGCGGCCCACGGCTGCAACATGCGCGCCTTCATGTGGCTCAAAGGCATCGCGAGCCGCGTGGACAAAAAGAAGGCGTACGACCATTTCCTCGACTACTGCGATGACGGCAACGGCGAGGCCTGTCTCAATCTCGGTCTCGTGCTGACTGACGGCGACGGCCAGCCGGTCGATATCAAACGGGCCTCCGAGGCGTTCGACCGCGCCTGTTTCAACGGCTCTCATGAGGGGTGCTACCGGCTCGGCGGCATGCTCGTGAGCGGCAAAGGGATCGCGGCGAACAAGAAAAAGGCGCGCGAATATCTCCAGAAAGCGTGCGACTGGGGCAACGGCGACGCCTGCGGCATGCTCGCGTTCCTGTGGTACAACGGCGAGGGGGGCGACCTCAACAAGGACAAGGCGCGCATCTACAACGAGAAGGCGTGCGGCAAACAGCGCTCCATCGCCTGCTTCAATCTCGGGGTGTACTACTATCAGGGCGAAGAGGGGAGCGCCAACAAGGAGCGGGCGCGCCAACTGTTCTCCCGTGCCTGCGAACTGGGCAACAACGACGGCTGTTTCCTCGTCGGCGCCATGCATTTCACCGGCGAAGGCGGCCCGGTGGACACCGAGCAGGCGAAAAAGTTCGTCAAAAAGGCGTGCACCAACAAGATAGAGGACGCCTGCCTGTTCCTGAAGAACAATTTCTAGAAAGAGATCCCTCGATCACCCGATAAGGGCGCACCCGCAACCGCTCTCCTCTTCCTCCCAGAGCGAATCATCATCGGTCGCCTCGCCGCCGGTGTCGGTCCCAGCGCCGGTATCGGTCACGGCATCGTCGGGATCCGTCGCGTCGGCATCGGTCACCGGGGTGTCGTCGGGCGTCTCGCCGCAGGTGGTGCCGGGCAGGTAGGGGTCGGTCACCGTTTCGGGGCACGCCTGATCGAGCGAACTGCGGAGCGGCAGTCCCTGATTGCTGAGGTAGGCGGCGGTCTGGCCGATGACGGCGTCCCAGATGAGCGCGGTGTTCTTGAACGAGGTGTTCTTGGGCAGGTCCTCGAGCGGCTGGACCTTGAGGCGGAGCATGACGCGCGGGCAGTTCGCGGCGTCCTGACAGATGCCGAGCGTTTCGGCGACCATCATCCCTTCAAAGAGCGGCGACTGGCCGCCGACATCCTCGACCGGCTCGTAGCAGGTGCCGGTGCCGGTGCGGTCTATCTGGGTCGAACCGGGGACATACTTGAGCCCCACCGGCAATTCGTCGCGCACCGTCACCATGCTCGCGATCTCCTGCCCGTGGTTCTCGACCCATATCTCGTAGGCGCTCACCCGGTCGTCGCACATCCGGTCGGCGATGGTCGAGTTGGTCAGCAGGTACTTCTCGTCCATGCCGGGGATGTCGAACGCGGGCAGTTTGGTGTCGACCGACATCAGCATGTAGTTGGTCAGCACGATGTCGTTGCCGGTCCCTATCTTGAAATCGAACGCGGTGGTGCCGAGTTTGATGTGCTCGTTGATGAGTCCCTGCGTGTCGTTCGGATCGTACTGGAGGAGAAAGGTGTCCACATCGTACGAGAACTCGATGAGGCACTCGGCGGAAGGCTCCTTTTTGTAGTTGTAGTTGAGGAACTTATTGTTGAACGGGTAGTCGGGCGGGTTGCACTGGTCGGCGAGCGTGAGGTCGGCGTTCGCCGTCATGTTCCCCTTGATGCGGAGATATTCCTTGGCCGAATCCTCGTCGTCGCCGTCGCTCGTGACCACCGACAGTTTCACCGCCGCCTGATCGGGCAGTTCGAAGCCGGTGATGTGTATGGTGAGCGGGTTGGAGAGGGTGCCCGAACTCCAGTCCATGCCGAAATAGAAATAGAGCCGCTTGCGCGCTATCTGCTTCGATCCATAGACGAGGATGAGTTGCCAGCCGCCCACCATCGAGGCCGACGAGCAGTAGGCGTGGTTCGCGTCGGCGAGGCAGTCGTAGATGTCGTCCACCCCCTTGACGGTGTAGTTGCCGGTCAGCGACAGTTGGTCGGGCGATTCCGGGTCGCCTTCCTGATAACTCTTCATGATGTCGGTCACATCGACCCGGTACAGGTAATAGTAATAGGTGCCGCCGAGCAGTTCCGATTTGTAGTAGGATTCGAATTCGAGCGCATCGGGGGTGGCGGCGTTTCCGGCGAGCGGCGCGACGACCTCGTGGTCGGTCCCGTCGGGAGTGATAAGCGTTACGGTGCTGTCGCCGAAAGCGTTCTGGTCGGCCGGGTTTTTCGATACGACCCAGACGAGTATCGCCCGTTCGACAAAGGCGTCGGGCGGTATGTCGTCGGCGCCGAGCACCGCGGTGGTCCCGGCGACGCCGAGCGAGGTGTCGCCCTGATGGACGCCGCTCTCGTAGGGCTGGCTCTGATTGTCGGCGAGTAGCGACTTGGAGACGATGAAGTAATCGAACGCCCCCTCGTAGGTGAAGGCGGGCTGATCGTAGAAGGCGCCGGCGGTCGCGGCGGCCAGCAGCAGGGAGGCGACGGTGACGATCCTTTTCATGGCACGGTCTCCTGATGATAATGACCGTCGCTACTGTACGACCCCGTCCCCGCGAAGTCAAGGGCGAGAATTTCGGCCAAAAAACTTTCTTTGCCCCGCCGTCTCGATACAATGCCCCGGATTTTCCACATGTCTTGGAGGTTCTCTTATGAGTCTGGCGGACATCATCGTCTATTTCGGCGGCACCGGTATCGGGATCGCCCTTATCTACATCATCTGGGGCTATGTGAAAGGGCTCAAGCAGTCGCCGCGCGATATGTGGATACTGTTCGCCTACCTGTTGGTGACCTATGTCGCCTACTCGTCGCAGAATGTGTCGCTGTCGCTGTGGCTTTCGGCCGATTGCGGACTGGGCGATGTCGCGGCGGGCACCTACATCACCACCTGGTCGATCATGCTCTCGATGGTCGCGATGGTGGCGGGGGCGCTGGTCGATACCATCGGCATCAAGCGGACCCTCTTTTTCAGCATTTTTTTTCTGATCATCGCGCGGATATCGCTCATTTTCCTCACCAATCCGCTGATCGTTTTCATCTTCGGCTTCATTCCTTTCGCGATAGGCTTCGCCATCGTCTCGCCGGTCGTTTCGGTCGCCATCAAGCGTTTCACCACCAAGGAGAGCGCGGCGCTGGGCTTCGGCCTGTTCTATGTCCTGATGAACGGCGCCTTTGCCGTGGGCGGCATATTTTTCGATAAGGTGCGCGGCGCTTACGCGCTCAAAGATGCGGCGGGAAAGATCGTCAACGACAACGCCGGGGCGATCCTGCTGGGGTACCAGTTCTCCACCTACCAGATGCTTTATATCTTCGTCCTTCTCTTGACCATCCTGAGCATCTCCCTCCTCTTTTTCATCCGTGGTGGCATTGAGTTGGACGACGACGGGAACGCCGTGGTCAAACCGCTCATCGATCACGGCTCGGGGCTTGCCGCCGTTAAGAGCGCCGCGATCAAGACGGGGCAGATGATCAAGTCGGTCGTGTCGGAGAAATACTTCTGGATCTTCATCACCATCATCGCCCTCACGATATTCGTCCGGATGGTCTTTTTCCAGTTGCAATACACTTTTCCGAAGTACGGCCTGCGCGTTCTCGGGCTCGATGCGAAGATCGGGACCATCTACGGCGTCCTCAATCCGGTCCTCATCATCTTTCTGGTGCCGCTGGTGGCGATCATCACCAAGAAGATATCCTCCTATAAACTGCTGGTGGTCGGCTCCATCGTGTCGGCCGGTGCCTGTTTTATCGTCATGATCCCCGCTTCCTCGGTATCGTGGTTGACGGGCACCGTCTGGGGCGAACTGGTCTTCGTCAAATGGCTCGGCATGGCTCCGACCCACGAGGCGCTGATGCAGAACCCGCCGGTCCCCGAATACTGGCCCTTCATCATCTTCATCCTTGTTTTCACCGTCGGCGAGGCGATCTGGTCGCCGAAACTCATGCAGTTCACCGCCGAGATAGCGCCGAAGGGGAAGGAGGGGACCTATCTCGCGCTGTCTATCCTGCCGTTCTTCCTCGCGAAACTCATCGCCGGCCCGATGTCGGGGATACTGCTCAACGCCTATGTGCCGGTCGGCCCGAATAAAGAACTGCTCGGCCCCTATCCCGACCATGCCATGATCTGGTTCTGGATCGGCCTGATGGCGATCATCACTCCCATCGGACTCCTCCTCATGAAAGGGGTTTTCCAGAAACGCGAAGATCACGCCGCCGAAGCGGGTCAATAAAAAAAACTTTACTCGCCCCCTCGCCGCCGGTATCTTTCGGCGACACTTTATCTGACGGGAGTCACGAATGAACGCTGTTGCAACGACCCTCCGGACCGCCGACATCATCGTCTATGTAGGGCTGGTCGGCCTTGCTCTCGCCTTTTTTTACATTGTCTGGAGTTACGCGAAAGGGCTGAAGGACTCGCCGCGTGACATGTGGATACTGTTCACCTACAAGATCGTCCAGTATGTCGCCTACGCCGCGATGAACCCCATTCTCATCCTGTGGCTTTCCAAAGAGTGCGGGCTGGGCGATGTGGCCGCCGGCACTTACATCATGGCGTGGTCCATCCTGCTGTCGCTGGTAGGGATGGTCTCCGGGGCGCTCGTCGACACCATCGGCATCAAGCGGACGCTCATCTTCAGCGTGGTCTTCCTCGTCATAGCCCGCTTTTTCATGACCTTCGTCACCCATCCGGTGCTGATATTCTTCGTCGGCTTCGTGCCGTTCGCCATCGGTTTCGCGATGGTGGCGCCGGTCATCTCGGTCTCGATAAAACGGTTCACCACTAAAGAAGGGGCAACGCTCGGTTTTGGCTTGTTCTATGTCATCATGAACGCCGCCTACGCTATCGGCGGCTGGCTGATCGACTATTTCCGCACCGTCTTCGTCGAACGCGACGCCGCCGGCAAGATCATTAACGAGAACTTCGGCGCGACGCTGTTCGGGATGCATTTCACGACCTACCAGCTCCTCTTTATAACGGCGTTCATCCTCACCATCCTCAGTTCCGCGTGCATTTTCTTCATCCGTGACGGCATCGAGGTGGAGGAGGAGACCGACGCCGAAGGGAAAAAGAGTTCGAAGATCGTCGTCAAGCCGAGTCAGGACCACGGTTCGGGGCTTGCCGCGATAAAAAGCGCCTTTCTCACCATGTACAACCGCATCAAAAGCGCCGTCTCGGAGAATTATTTCTGGATATTCATCCTGATCCTCACCGTGACGCTCTTTGTCCGGTTCATCTTTTTTCACCTGCACTACACCTTCCCGAAGTACGGCATCCGCGTGCTGGGCGAAGGGGCGAAGATAGGCAACATCTACGGCGTCCTCAACCCGGCGCTCATCATCTTCCTCGTGCCGCTGTTCGCCGCGATAACGAAAAAATGGCGCTCCTTCACGATGCTCGTGGTCGGCTCGGCGATATCGGCCGCTTCCTGTTTCATCGCCGTCATCCCCGGTGCCTACTTCTCGGGACTTACCGATTCGGTCCTCGGCGAGATCATATTCATCAAATGGCTCGGGATGGCGCCCGACATGCCGACGCTCCTTGCCAATCCGCCGGTTCCCGAATACTGGTCGCTCATCGTGTTCTTCACCGTCTTCACCATCGGCGAGGCGATCTGGTCGCCGCGCCTCATGCAGTTCACCGCCGAGATAGCGCCCAAGGGGAAAGAGGGGACCTACATCGCGCTGGCGGTCCTGCCGTTCTTCCTCGCCAAGTTCGTCGTCGGCCCGATGTCGGGGTTATTGGTGAACGCCTACACCCCGATGGTGGACAAGATAGACCCGGCGACCGGTGCGGTCGTGCTCGACGCCGCCGGGAAGGCGGTGCAGGTGGTGGGCGATCTTTCCCAGCACTACATGGTATGGGTCTGGATCGGCGGCATGGCGATAGTCACCCCGATCGGCCTGCTCCTCCTGCACGGCATCTACAAAAAGCACATGGAAGATAAGACCGAACCGGCCAAAGCGCACTAGCGTCGCCCTCTTTTTCCTTTCGCCTTCAATAAAATCGACCTCCCCGGGACACCATACCCCCGGTCCATTGCATGAAACCGAGAGCGGAGGAAGCCATGAAGACATTGAATTTTATTGCTGTTTTTCTTGTCGTGACCGTCGTTTCCTGCGGGACGAAGGTGGGCGGTGAGCCCGGATCGGTCGGCCCCGACATCGATACGGTGACCGACAAGACGCTCGACAACTATGGCGAAGAACAGATCGGTTACAAGAACAGTTCGGCCGCCCGCGCCGCCGAGGAAGAAAAGGAACAGGAAGACCTTAACGGCGGCGGAGACCCCGCCGAGGACGAATCGCCCGGCGACGGTTCCTATGCTGACAGCGCCACCGTTTCGGACCAATCCTCGCCGGTCTCCGACACCGATAACGCGTGGTATCCCGACGAAGCGGTCGAGGAGGAGCCCGATGACGACATGCTCCTGACCGACGAAGAACCGCTTCGTGTGAAAAGCGAAGAGGTGACGCCGATACTCGAGAATCCCTATTTCACGACCGCCGAGGTCGACCGCTCAACCTTCTCGATAGATGTCGACACCGGCTCCTATTCGCTGGTGCGCGGTTATCTCAAGAACGGCGAACTGCCCCCCGCCGAGTCGGTCCGCATCGAGGAGATGATCAACTACTTCCATATGCGCTACAAACAGCCCGAGGGCGATACCCCCTTCCGGCTCTACACCGAACTTTCGACCTGCCCGTGGAACCCGAAACACAAACTGCTGATGCTCGGGGTGCAGGGGCAGGAGGTGGCGCTGGCCGACCAGCCGCCTGCCAACCTCGTGTTCCTCATCGATGTGTCGGGGTCTATGACCTATTCGGAGAACAAACTGCCGCTCCTCAAAAAGGCGTTCCGGATGATGGCGTCGCAGATGCGCGACATAGACCGCGTTGCCATCGTCACCTACGCCGGCAAGGAGGCGCTCGTCCTCGATTCGACCCCCGGCAGCGAGAAAGAGAAGATCTACGCGGCGCTCGACAACCTCGAAGGGGGTGGCTCGACCAACGGATCGGGCGGCATCCAACTCGCCTACGAGGTGGCGGCCGAGAACTTCCTGCCCGAGGGCAATAACCGCGTCATCCTCGCGACCGACGGCGACTTCAATGTCGGCATCACCGACCAGAACGAACTGGTGAACTTCATCGCGACCAAACGCGAGACCGGCGTATTCCTGAGCGTGTACGGCTTCGGCGAGGCGTGGGACGGTGGTAATTACCGTGACGAGCAGTTGGAGCAACTCGCCGACAACGGCAACGGCATCTATTTCTTCATCGACGGCCCCGAAGAGGCGCGGCGCGCCTTTCTCAACGGGCTGTCGGGCTCGCTCCTGACCATCGCCAAGGATGTGAAACTGCAGGTCGCCTTCAACAAGGAGCAGGTGAAGGCCTACCGGCTCGTCGGCTATGAGAACCGCGTACTCGCGAACGACGACTTCAATAACGATCTGGTCGATGCGGGCGAACTCGGCGCGGGCCTGTCGGTCACCGCCTTCTACGAGATCATCCCCGCCACGAGCGGAGAGATCGTGCCCGAACCGCAGCCGGGCACCGTCGAGGAACCCGACACCGACGCCGAGGTGAGCGACGATGACGCGATCCTCGACGAGGCGCCGGTCACCGGCGACACCTTCGTCAATGTCCGCATCCGCTACAAGGATCCCGACGCCGATACGAGTCAACTGCTCGAACATCCGCTCGAGGCCGATGATATCAACCGGACCGTGCCGTCGCTCAAGTTCATGTTCGCGGCGGGCGTCACCGAGTTCTCGATGCTCCTGCGTCATTCGCAGTACCTGCCGACCCGCGATATCGACGAACTGCTGAAACTCGCCAAGGCGGCGCTTCCGGCCGATGCGGAGGGGGCCATCGCCGAGTTCATCGACCTCGTCGAACTGGCGAAAGATCACCTCGACGGCCAGCCCTGAGGGCCGTTCTCCTTTCTGAACATACGATTTATGTTGCCTCCCACCCCCTTCTCTGCTAGCATCCCCTGATTTTTCTACACGGAGGCCCTCATGACCTCAGCGCTCGCGTTCCACCTGCTCACCGCCGTCGTCGGCGTCGTCATCGCCGCCATCGTCGTCGTCTACATCAAAGGTCTGCGCGCCTCGCCGCGCGACCTGTGGCTCCTCTACGGCACCAAGGTCCTTGAATATTCTGCCTACGCGATGATCAACATGACCATCGTCCTCTACCTCACCAAGAATTTCGGCATGGGCGATGTCGCGGCGGGGACCTATTTTTCGGTATGGTCCATCCTCATCAACTTCTTCACCATCGTCATCGGGGCGGTGACCGACACCATCGGCATCAAGCGGACGCTCCTGCTCGGGACGATCACGCTCATCATCACCCGCTTCATCCTCGCCCTTTCCGGCGATATCTACACCGCGACGGTCTTCGGCTTCATGCCGTACGCCTTCGGGCTCGCGGTGATGGCGCCGGTCATATCGGTCGGCATCAAGAAGATGACCACTAAAGAGACCGCCGCGATGGGGTTTGCGCTGTTCTACACCCTGATGAATGTCGGCTACGCCATCGGCGGCTGGCTGTGGGACAAGATACGGATCGGCGTCGTGGCATCGGGCGGGTCATGGACCGTGCCGGGGCTCGGGGCCGCGCTCGCCCCGTACGAAGCGATATTTTTCGCCGGGTTCCTGCTCACCCTGCCGAGTCTCCTGTTCCTCGCGCTCCTGCGCGACGGGGTCGAACTCGACGACAAGGAGCAGGTGGTCTTCAAGCCCCAGCCGAAACTCCCCGGCGGCATATTCACCGTGGCGAAGAACACCGCGGTCAACGCCCTGACCGGTACCGCGAAGAGCCTCAAGAGCACCTGGAGCGACACTTTCTTCTATAAATTCCTCCTCATCATCTTCATCGTCGTGTTCGTCCGGCTCGTCTTCTTCCATCTCAACAGCATGACGCTCCCGAAATACGGCCTGCGCCTGTTCGGTCCCGGGGCGAAGATCGGCGCGCTTTACGGCGTCCTCAACCCGGTGCTCGTCGTGATACTCGTGCCGCTCGTCGGCTACTTTTTCAAGAAGGTCCCCTCCTACCGGATGCTCCTCATCGGGACCACCATCTCGGCGCTCGCCTGCTTCATCGGGGTGATGCCGGGCGACTGGTTCACGGGGCTGAACGGGACGCTCCTGTCGGGCATCGTCTTCACCGAATGGCTCGGCGTCGCGGGCGACCCGCACCCCGCCTACTGGCCGCTTCTCATATTCATCTTCGTCTTCACGATAGGCGAGGCGATCTGGTCGCCACGGCTCATGCAGTTCACCGCCGAACTGGCGCCCAAGGGGAAGGAGGGGACCTACATATCGCTCTCCATCCTCCCGTTCTTCCTCGCGAAGATGTTCGTCGGGCCGATGTCGGGCTACCTGCTCGAGACCTATGTTCCGGTCGACGCGGCGGGCAACGCGCTCGCCAGTTACCCCGACCACTACATGGTCTGGTTCTGGGTCGGGCTGACCGCCCTCGTATCGCCGATAGGGCTCTTCCTCTTCCGGGGACTCGTCACCAAACACGAGGCGGCGTCGAAGGAGGGGTAGCGTTCCGGCCCGTTGACTTTCTTGCTGCTTTTTGATAGCTTGAGCCGTTCATCGCACAAAAGGAGTGGGAGGAGAACAGATGCGTCATGGGGTGCGTGGTGCGTGGTCGTTCTTTGTGCTGTTCATCGCCGTTCTTTGCCTGAGCGCCGCGCTTTTCGCGCAGGAAAAGAAACAGAAGATCGCCGTCATGGAATTCGCCGACAAGACGGCGAAACTCAAGAGCGATTTTCTCGGGAACGCCGCCGAATATCTGCGGAGCGAACTGGCCGCGACCAACCGATACATCCTCATTTCGAAGGAGCGCCAACTGAAAGAGGCGGTGAAACTCGAAAAAAAGGAATCGTATAGGGAATGTTACGATAAATCGTGCCAGTTGCCGCTCGGGCAGGCGCTTTCGGCCGACACGCTGGTGACCGGCACCATCACCTATTTCGGCGGCGCTTTCGTGATATCGCTCGAGATGATAGACCTTGCCAAGGAGGCGACCGTCAAGGCGGCGAAAGCAGAATTCGACGGCACCGAGCAGGGGATGAAGACGGCGGTCGAGGATCTCGTCTCGCAACTGGTCTTCAACAAGAAACTCGCGGCGAAGAAGACGGCGCCCGATAAAAATAAGGCGGCGGCCGGGACCATCACCGCGGCGCAGAGCACCGCGCTCTACGACAAGGCGCGCGACAACGAGGCGGCCGATGTCGAACGGGCGAAGGAACTCTACCGCGATATCGTACAGACCTCCGATCCCTCCGACCGCAACTATACGAAGGCGCTCGAACGGCTCGGCAACCTGCAGGATAAATCGATGTACGAAAAGGCCTGCGAGGACGGCGTCGGCTGGCCCTGCGGCAGCATCGCCTACGATCACAGCAGCGCCCGCAACACCGGCGCGGCGTTCAAATACTTCCTCAAGGGGTGCGACCAGGAATGCGGCTGGTGCTGTTACAACGCCGCGATGCAGATATTCAAGCGCGAGGCGGGTGTCGAACTGCGCGACGCCGTTCCCGACATGTTCGCGAAAGGCTGCGAACTCAAGGATGAGTACAGTTGCAAGATGGGCAAGATACTCGGCGACATGGTATCGATACCGGAAGGGTGGTTCGCGATGGGCTGTGCCGCGAACGACGCGAACTGCGGAGAGGCCGAAAAACCGGCCCACAAGGTCTGGGTGAGCGCCTTCCAGATCGATGCCCGCGAGGTGACCAACGAGGAATACAACACCTGCGTCTCCTACGGCGGCTGTCAGCCGGCCCATTACGACAACGGCACCTGTTGGGTCCACGACCAGCAGGGGAAGTGGGTGAAGGGCTACCCCGCGCAGTCGTTCCGAGTCGATTCCAAGCCGGTGGTCTGCGTCGATCGTCAGCAGGCCATCGAATACTGCGCGTGGCTGGGCAAACGGCTCCCGACCGAGGCCGAATGGGAAAAAGCGGCGCGCGCCGGCGCCGAGACGCCTTACCACTGGGGGACCGATCTGCGGCAGGCCTGCACCTTCGCCAACGGCGGCGATATCAGTTATCACGGTCGCTATCCGTGGGACACCTACTACAACGGCGAATGTTCCGACGGCGTCATGGAAACGGCTCCCGCCGGCAGTTACCAGCCCAACGCCTTCGGTCTTTACGACATGGCGGGGAATGCCGCCGAACTGGTCATCGACTGGTTCGATTCGAAATACTACGCCGCCTCGCCGCAGAAGGATCCCCGCGGTCCGGCGCAGGGAAAACTCTGGGTGACCCGCGGCGGCTCATGGCAGGTCTACGGTCCGGGGCTTCGCTCATCGTCCCGCAGTCAGATCGACTGGCAGGCCTATCAGACCGGTTTCCGGTGCGGGAAATAATAGGGAGAACTCCTTGAAAGAAAAAGATCTTTCCGACATCGGGCCACGCCTCGCGGCGCTCGCAGGGCGGCTTGCCCAGTTCGGGGCCGAGAGCCGGGAGGAGGAGGCGATGCAGGCGCACATGGTCGCGGCGCTCTACGCCTTGCGGCGCGCCTTTGCGTGGGAGACGGCGGGCGGCGGTTCGTCGGCGCCGGGCACCCCGTGCGAGGAACTGTGCCGCGTCGCGCTGGAACTGCGCGACGGCGAAACGACGGACGACGGGCCGTGGCTTGCCGAGTTCTATCTCGCCGCGGCCGAACACCGCTTGTCACTCGTCCCGCCCAAACTTAAACGGTACCGTAAAGTGGGGCCGCAGAGCGCCCCATCGGGATACCGACAGGTGAAAATGGGGACGCAGACCGGCCGCATCGATGAGATAGCGGCGGCGATCGCGCGGCTCGAAGAGTTCCTTGACATCCTGTTGCCCGAATAGGGCGGACGAAAACCCCAGTTATTTCAAAAAACAGAGAATGTTTTCGCTTGACTTCCCAATAAATCGGCTACAATGGTGGTACTACAGGGCTGTCAGTGTTCGATCATAACCGATCTTCAGGAGGAGAGTCATGAGAGTCATCGCCATCACCGCCGCCGTGCTGTTCATCATCGCCTGCGGCGACGAAACCAAACCGGCGCCCGACACCGGAAAGACGCCCGCCCAGACCCTGTTCGATGTCTATAAGGACTATACGGAGAACGGCGAGTCGACCCCCGAGGGGAACCCGAACGACCCGTCGACCGGCATGCCGTGCGACGATAAGAACGGCGTGGACACCAACGGCGACGGCGTGGTGACCAACTGCGACAACAACACCGTTCCCGGCGACCCCGGCCAGCCCGACGGCGGCTACGGCGTGATGCCGCTCTGTCCCGAGATCATCGGGCTCAACTTCGATACCTGCCGTCCCGAGATGGGCCGCCCGCTCTTCATCATCGACTTCGGCCGCGCCTGCGTGCTCGGTATGAAGTGCGAATACAACGGTACCGAACCGGCCTGCCCGATGGTGTGGGCGCCCGTCTGCGGCGTTGACGGCTGGACCTACGACAACGACTGTTTTGCGAAACTTTCGGGCGTCGAGATCGCCTACGAGGGTGAGTGCTGGGGCGGCCCCAACGGGCCCGAATGCCCCGACCTCGCCTATCCGCCCGAGGATTTCTGCCCGAACGGCAAGATCATCCCGATCTATGACAAGGAACTCGGCTGTCAGGTCGCGTGGGATTGCAACAATGAGAATAACCCGATGTACTGCAAGGCCGACAGCGACTGCGATGCGGGCATGCTCTGTGTGAATGGGATATGCGCCTACGCGGAGCCCGATTGTCCGGTCGGCATGCCGAACCCCGAGGATTACTGCGCCGACGGGAGCAAGATGGTGCCGATATACGATGAGAAGGGGTGTGTGGTGGATTGGTACTGCGAAGGCGGCACCGATCCGAACGACCCGACCGACCCCGGCTGTCCCGCCATCGACATGAAGATGCCCGACTGCGGCGATAACCTCAAGCCCGAACCGCTCTACGATGCGGCCGGCTGTCAGACCGGCTGGGCCTGCCCGCTCCTCTGAGAATATCCCCCGATGAAACATCACCGCAAGGAACTGTCTTTCACCACGGCGACGCGACGCGCCTTCATCAACATCACCTCCGAGGTCGAACGGGCGGTCGCCGAGAGCGGCGTGAAGGAGGGGCTGGTGCTCGTCAACGCGATGCACATCACCGCGAGCGTCTTCATCAACGACGACGAGCGGGGCCTGCACCACGATTACGAGGTCTGGCTGGAGAAACTGGCGCCCGAGAAACCGCATGCCCAGTACCGGCACAACGGCGCCGAGGACAACGGCGACGCGCATCTCAAACGGCAGGTGATGGGGCGCGAGGTGGTGGTGGCCATCACCGGCGGCAAACTCGATTTCGGGCCGTGGGAACAGATATTCTACGGTGAATTCGACGGGATGCGTCGCAAGCGGGTCCTCGTCAAGATCATCGGCGACTAGCGGCCGGAGATCTCATTTTAAAAACATGGCGCGCCCGACAGGACTCGAACCTGTAACCCCTTGGTTCGAAGCCAAGTGCTCTATCCAATTGAACTACGGGCGCTCCGCCCCGTGATACTCATGAAAAACGGCGATTTGTCAAGCCGAAAGAAGGATCAGTTCCCGTCCCAGCCGGCGATGCGGGCGAACAGCCACCATGCGGCGCGTCCTTTGAGCACGCAGTTGAGTTTCGACTGCGCGAGAGTATCGGAATGGGCGCACTCGGTGCACAGGTCGGTCAGTGTCGCGAGTTCCGAATCGGAGTTCTCGGCGAGCCATTCGACCGCCCAGTTGCCGCCCGTGTAGTCGAGATCGTCCTCCATCGCCTGATCCCAGAAGTAGTTCCCGTCGGGATCGTGCGCCTCGATGTCGGCGAAATCGAACAGTATCCGTTCGTGTTCGGCGCAGTGCTGGCGGATGAGCGTGTTGTTGTAGTGGATGCCGTTCTCGGCCATGTCCTCGCCCTGTCCTTCGGAATGTCCGGTCATGAAGACGAAGGTCACCGGATGCTCGGCCGCGCGCGGTTTGGTGCCGCCCGGGCCGTATTCGGCGATGAGTTTCTCCATGTTATCGACATACCGCTGGGCGTTGTGGCCGTTTATCGAGCACCACGACCAAAGAATGACATTGATGTGGTAGTTGTCGGCGTTGTCAAGGAGCGTCCGGGTCTGTATCGCCCACGGCGTGTCGCCGTTCTCGTCCTCCGAATCGCCGGTTGACAGGTCGCTTGCGTCGCCCGGGATGCCGCCGTCGTCGAGGTCGAGCCCCGCCGAGCCGTTGTCGGTCCACTGGTAGGTCGTGCCGAAGGGGCCGTGAGCCATGAGCGCGTTCATTCCCGATATCAGTTGACTGCCGTGCGAGGTGTGCTGATAGGCGATGTGCAGGTCGTTCTTCACGGCGGTCACCCATTCCGAGGGGATCCCGGCCAGATCGGTCGAGGTGTGATCTATCACCATGCCGCCGCTTGCCACCGGTGCGTCGCCGTCCGGTGTTTCGGTATCGGTCACCGTTTCGTCGGTGACTGCCGTGTCGGTGACAGCCGTGTCGGTGACGTCGGTGTCGGTGACCGTGGTGTCGGTCACGGTCGTGTCGGTCGTGTTCTCATCGTTCACCGGCGCAGTGTCGGTGTCGCTCGTTTTGGTGCCGGCGCATGCCGTCAGGACGATCAGCATCGCCGCAAAAAGGACCACATGGTGCCGCATGTTCTTCTCCTCCCTCATGTTTATAGACAGCGCAGGACTACTGGGTCGAGTCCTCTATCGCCTTTCGTTGCGCGTCCTCGCTTTTTTTCAGCATCCCCTCGACGCGCTCTTTGGCCATCTGCGGATCGGTGATCGGGCCGCCTTCGACCGCCGCCTTCCTCGAGGCGTCCTTCAGCGGGTCCTTCGACATGCCGGGCCACGAACCGGTGATATAGTAGTAGGTCATGGCCGCCGCGAGCAGAAGCGCGATGAGCGCCGCGATGAATCTCATGGCTTTTTCCCCTTGACGGTGGGCTTTTTCGTTTTTGCGGCGGCGGGTTTGTCCGCCTTAGCTTTAGCGGCGGCGGGCTTCTTTTTCTTTACCGGTCGTTCGACCTCGGCGTAGCGGACGGGGATCGGTTCGCCGATGACGCAGAACATCTCCTCTTCCTGTTCCTTTCGGCCCTTTGTCACAGGAGCCTTGACGGGATCTTTTAACACTTCCAGCAACTTATCCACGCGGTACTCCGAAAGCGGCATCGCGTCGAGGAGTTTCCGCGCCAGCGTCGTGCGGGTCGCGAGTTCCTTCTTCTTTTTCGCCGGAGGCAGGTCGCTCCGGAGGATATCGAGCACCGCCATCACGAACAGGCCGTTCACGAAATGTTCGAACGCCTCCTTGTTGAAGTAGCGGACCCCTTTGTATTCGTTCATCTGCAGGATGCGGTGCATGTTCTCATCGGCGAAGACATCCTTCATCATCGCGTGGCAGAGGTCGTCCTGCGGGTATTGGCGCCACCAGTTCTGGTAGTAGACAAAGGCGCGGATGTGCCGCTGTTCCATCTCGGCGTGCCGTTCGCCGCGGCCCATCTCGCGGAAGAGCGTCAGGAAGACCTCTTCCAAGAGGTATTTCCGCAGTATCCCGTTCGAGGTCGGGCCGTCGTTCTTTTCCTGCGTTATCTGCGACAGTCGCGCCGTGAGTGTCCAGCCGAACATCATGAGGAGCGCCGACACATCATCGCCGACAACGGCGGTCAGCCACTCCTGCGCCGGCGGGTGGAGCGGTGCGAGATCGACGGTCGGCAGTTCGATGAAGGCGGCCAGATCGTGGGCGAACAACCCCGCGAGTATGTCGACATCGCCCGTGCCGCCGTGGAGGAACCGCAATTCGTCGAGGAAGGAGCGATGGTGGACGGTGAGTTGCAAAAGCAGTTTCCGGGTCGTCGCCTTCATCTTCACCGGTCCCTTGGCGGCGCGCGCCGCGATGAGCGCCTTGAAGGTCGCCGGGTTCGCGAGCCGGCGGAAGGCGGCATGGAGCGGCGCCACGGTGAGCATCGTGAGCGCCCGGCGGATGTCGGGGACCCCGGCGCCGTCGAGCGTGTCGTGGAGTTCCCCCCACGGCTCGGCGGCCGTTTCGATCACTTCGCGCAGGTCGAGGAAGGCCTGATATTTGTAGGCGCCGAGCGTGACGAAAAGTCCCTTCTCGGCCAGATCGTCCACCCGGCGGATGAATTCAAGACCGGTGATATGGTCTCGCAACAGCAGGTAGCGGCCCGCACCGGGCGTGAGCCCGAGCCCCTCGACGAGCGTTCGCTGGACCACCTGCCCGCTTCCCTTGTCGAGGAACCCGACCGAGGTCCGTATCCAGCCCGAGGTCTCGGAGAACTTGTTGTTGAACAGGATGAGCGCCCGCTCGTCGTCCCGGCGGTTCGAGTAGGCGTAGACATGCTCGTTGACCCGTCCGTTATGGAGGAAAAAGTCATAGAGGTAAAAATTCTCGACCCCGGCGAACAGATACCGCTTGCGGAGGAGCGGAAAAAGTTCCCGTTCATGCCGTTGGACGAGTTGGTGATCGACCGACTCGTTCCAGTAGGCCTTGCGGTACTCCATGCCGTACTTTTCGGTGAAACCCTCCACCTGCCCGTGGCCGAACATCGGCAGGCCGGGCATGGTGGCCATGAGGAGGGAGACGCCGAAATATTTGTCATCCTTGCCGAATTGTTCGACCGCCGTCTTCTCGTCGGGGTTGTTGAGGAAGTTGACGAACCGCTGGAGGATGTGCGGATCGAACTCGAGCACATTGCGGATCGAGAGGCGGTACTGATCGTTCTCCTCTTTTTTCAGGAAGTTCATGAAGGCGCTGTTGTAGACGCGATGCATCCCGAGCGTCCGGACGAAATAGCCCTCCATGAGCCAGAACGCCTCGGCGAGCAGGAGGGTGTCGGGCAGTTCCGCCTGCACCCGGTCCACCACCTCGCGCCAGAATTCGTTCGGTATCTTCTCGTTGAACTGGTCGCGGGTCAGGGCGTATTCGACGCGCGAAGGGATGTCGCCGCCGGTCCCCGGCTCGGGGAACCAGAGCCGCTGGTAGTGCCGTTTGGCGAGCGTCATCGCGGCGTCGAACCGTATCACCGGGAACTGCCGCGCCACATGGAGGATGGTCTGTATCACCGCCTCGCGGACATCGGCGCGGGTGTAGTCGAGTTGCGCGGTGTCGTTCCACGGGTAACTGGTGCCGTCGTTGCCATGATAGATGTAGCGGACATCGTTGTAGCGGAAGTCGACCCGCTTGAAGGTGACCGCCGCGTCGGTCTTGTCGTAGTAGCGGTCCTCGATGTAGATGCCGATATGCTCCTCGGTCGAGAGGTTCGGTCCGTTGTAGGTGTACGAGGGGAAGGGTGGTTCCTTCGCCTGCAGGAACCAGTCGGGGTGGTGGTGGACCCAGCGCGAATCTATCGCCATGTGGTTGGGCACCATGTCGGAGGCGAGCCGGATGCCGTACTTCCCGGCCCGGTCGCGCAGGGTCGCGAGCGCCGCTTCGCCGCCCAGTTCCTGCGCTATCGTGTAGTCGTAGAGCGAATAGGCCGACGCGGCCGCTTCGGGATTCCCCATGATCTGCTTTATCGTGCGGCTCGCGGTCGACCGTTCCCAGACGCCGATGAGCCACAGGCCGGTAAAGCCCCAGCGGGCCAGTTTTTTCAGTTCGTCCTCGGGGATGTCATCAAGCCGGGTGAGATGCCGGCCGTACTGGCGGGACAACTGGTCGAGCCAGACGAAGGCGTTCTTGGCGATCATCACGAGGTTTGGCATCCAGACGCGGTCGGGCGAGAAGGCCTCGTACTCATGGTCGCGCCACTGGCCGGGGAGATACCCGCCGCGCAGCGATTCGCCGGTGATCACCTCGCCGCGGGCCTCGAACGGGAAGTAGGGCTTCTCCTCCTCGCGCAGGAGATCGCCGCCGGAGAGGACCTTCAGAAAATGGTCGCCGAGGAACCGGAGCCCCCACCGTTCGCGGATGAAGCGCAACTGGTCGGCGAGCGAATCGGGAAAGGCGCTCGCGGGGGAGGTCAGCAGGTCGAGCAGTTTCTGCCCGTCGGGGCCGAACGCCGGTTTCTGCGCGAAGAATTCGCCGAGCGCCGTCGTCAGTTCGCCATACCGGGTCGTCCGGCGGAGCGGTTCGTCGCTGAACAGTTCCTCATAGCGCTTGAAGGCGGGGTTGCGGTTGGCGATGTAGAGCATCAGGAGTTCTTCCAGTTCCACCTCGACCGCCGGGTCGTCGCCGCATCTTCCGGCGAGATAGTCGGCAAGCCCCATCTCGCCGCGGTAGACCGGGAGCGGCGGGAACTCCTCGGCGAACCGGCGGATCGCCGCGTCGGTGTCGTCGCCGAGCCGGTCTCGCAGGAAGGCGAGCGCCTCGGTGAAGAGGGTCGGCGCCACCTGCGTCCGGTAGAGCCGCACGATGTGGTGGAGCACCTCGTCGATGAGCGCCATCGCGTTGAGATGGCCCGCCTTCACCGCCTGTTCGGGGTGTTTGACGAGGTCTTTTTTCTCGTTCATCGCATGGGCGAACCGGCGGACCGCGGCGTAGTCGGGGAAGACCACATTGCCCGACAGCGTGAATATCCGTTCCTCGAACCGGTAGCGGTCGCGGCTTTCGCGCGACACATGGAAATGGCGGTCGCCGCCCGTTCGGGGGGAGCGCTCCTCGCCGAAGCGGGAAAGCGAAACGATCAGTCCGGGAAAGGGTGTCATCGTCATGCGGGACCCCGTTGTTTTCTGCACCGGGGAACACTACCGTAAAGCGCCCTTCAAGTCAACTTTGCGGCAGGCGAATAACTTGCAAAGCGCTTATCAGTCGGATATAGTGCCCCGCGTGCACTGGAGAGAAGGGACGATGTTCACCGGCATCATCGAAAAGACGGGTAAGGTCGCCCGGTTGACCGCCTCGGGACCGGAGCGAACGCTCACCCTCGACAACCCGTTCGGGAACGACATCGCAAGCGGTGACAGCATCGCGGTGGATGGCGCCTGTCTGACGGTCACCGCGTTCGACGCGAAGCAGATGAGTTTCTTCATATCGGCCGAAACGGTGAAAAAGACGCTCGCGGCGAACTACAAGCCGGGGAGGTCGGTCAATCTCGAACGGGCGCTTGCGTTCGGCGGTCGTCTCGACGGCCATATCGTCACCGGCCATGTTGATGCCGTGTCGCGCGTCGCGTCGGTGAAAAAGGTCGGCGCGGGGGTTGAGATCGCGGTCGCGATACCCGAGGCCTTCGGCCATCTGACGGTCGACCGTGGCTCCATCGCCGTGAACGGCATCTCGCTCACGATAGCCGAACTGCGCGGGGATACGGCGGTCGTGTCGCTCATCCCCGAGACGCTCTCCCGGACCGCCTTCGCGGGCGGCGTCACGGCGGGTGACGCGGTGAATCTCGAATTCGACATCCTCGGCAAATACGCGGCGCGGCTTCTCGCCCCGCACCTGCGGGACGACAGACTGCGCTCCCTTATCGAGAAACTATAGCCCCGGTCGGGAGGAGGCACCATGTTCAGGACCGTGACGCTCGTGGCGCTGTTCACGACACTGCTCATCACCGTGCTGCTGTTCGCCCTCAAGAACGGCCAGCCGGTGCCGGTCGATCTCGTGGTCACCCGGCTCGATACGGTGCCACTGTGGGTGGTGATGGTCGCCGCGTGCGCTGTCGGATCGACGCTCGCCACGCTCGTGTTCGCCGTGGTGTTCTTCAGCCTCTATTTCGCCAAGCGGTCGGCCGAGAAGGAACTGCAGAAGACCCGCGCCGAACTTGCGGCGCTCACCGTGAAGAATTCAGCCGATAAGGGTGTCGCCCGCTGATGGAACTCTTTCATCCCCATACCCGGGAGATACTCGTCGCGGCGGCCCTGCTCGTCGCGCTCCTGCTCATTCTTCTGAGGATGGTATGGTCGCGGCGGCGGACCGCCCTGCGGATAAAGACCGATATGCTGTCGGTGCTCCCGTCGCTCGAACGGCTCGCCGAGGGTGACCGCGCCGAACTTTCGAAGTGGCTGCGCCGCGCCGCGCGGCGGTATCCCGACGAGGTGCGCACCTTCATCCTGCTCGGCGACCTGCTCCGCGCCGAAGGCCCGCTCAAGGCGGTGTTCCTGCACCGCACCCTGCTGTTCCGTAAAAAACTCTCGACAGCCGACCGGGCCTCGATACTGCTCAGTCTCGGGCGCGACCATCGGGCGCTCGATGACGATCAGAAGGCGCTCGCCTCCCTCAAACAGAGCCTTGCGGCGGAAAAAAGGGAAGAGACGCTGAAAGAACTGGTGTCGCTTGAAACGGCGATGGAACTGTTCGACGACGCGCTCTACCACTGCAAGGAACTCAACCGGTTGGCGGGATTCGACCGCAACGAAGGCCTGCGCGCGGTGATGCTCGACGCCCTCGCGGCGGCCGTTTCCCAGAACCGTTCCGACGAGGCGCGGCGCTGGGGCGAGATGGTGGCGCGCGCGGAGGATGACACCGCGCTCGCGCTTCTGATACCCTGTGTCCTCGCGGCATGGGAGGGCAAGGTCGAACAGGCGCGGCCGCTCGCGGAGAAACTCATCGAACGGTACCCCGACGAGGAGTACACCCTGCGCTACTTGCTTCTGCAGACGCCCGCCGGCATCGCGTTCTCTCGCCTTCTGCCCGGTCCGTACGGTCCGGCCTTCGCGGCGCTCTGCGATGAAACACGGGTACTTACGGTGACCGAAATGGCGCCTATTGAAAAAAAGAGCGCGCTGTACTATCATCTGGCGGCGCGGACCGTGCCGCCGGGAGAGACCAGAGATCTCCTCGCCGCCGCCGGCAGACGCGAACGGCTGTTCGCCTGCGCGGCATGCGGAGGCCGCTTCGAGGGGATACGATTCTCCTGTCCCGGGTGCGGACTCCCGGTGACGGTGCGTCCGGGCGCGGTCTGACGGATATAGAGAGAGACGGAGGATACCGATGAGGGAACGACCGAGGACGATACTGATCGGCATGCTGGTGCTCGCCTTCATGCTGGGGGCGTGCGAGGGCGCGAAGAGTGAAAAGGCGAAGATGCCGGTCGACGAATTCTTCCAGACCTACCTGCAGACGATCTGCGGGAGCGCCGCCGAGTACAGCGGCGGCATCATCACCTCCGCGAACAAAGACTCCTGCGTGGACAGCATCAAGGAGAGTCTGCTCGTCTGGGACTTCTTCCATGCGGGTCGCAAGACGGTCTTCAAGCAGAAGATATACCTGCTGCGTCTCGCCGAGAAGCGGGAATGGCTGAGCGTGGACGCCGATCAGGCGCAGAAATGCTTCGACATCATCTCCCAGATGCATCCCTATAATCCGCTCGAGATACGGCTGTTCGACATTCCCGATTGTGCGCTCGCCTTCAAAGGGCTGAAGATCATCAATGACCAGTGCTTCCAGGACGAGGAATGCGACAACGGGTGGTGCAACCTGGCCGGCGGCGCCTGCCCGGGGTGGTGCGTGCTGTATCGCCGGCAGGGGGAACCGTGCAACGAGAACCTCGACCGCTGTGAGCCGGGGTACACCTGCTTGAGTTCGGGCTGTTCCCGGCTTTCGACCGGTGCGAAGGGGGAGCCCTGCATGAGTGACGACCACTGCGCGAGTTACCTCTATTGCAAGAAGACGGAAGGCGACGACATCGGGATATGTTTCGAAAAGAAAGGCATCGGCAAGACCTGCGTCGAGCATAACGAGTGCATCGTCGGTCTCACCTGCATCGATGAGCAGTGTCAGGGACCGGAGATACCCAACAGCGTCGGCGCCGACTGCAGCGCCTCGAAGGTCTGCAATTATTTCTCCCGCCTCGAGTGCGGTGTGAACGGCGAGACCTATGCCTGTCGCACCTTCCCGGCGGAAGAGTATGCGGCCTGCACTCTCCAGTGCGACAAGAAGTTCTACTGCGACCCGTTCGATCATAAGTGCTCCTATTTCAAAGGCGAAGGGGAGCCGTGCGGACAGTACTATCAGTGTTCAACGCTTTATTGCGCCAAAGGCGGCGTATGCGAAATGCCTGAATGCGAACAGATATTCTAGCGGCATTCCTGCTCGCAACCCTTTTTTTCGGGGCCTGTGCCTCCTCGGGTGCCGGTGCCGCTTCCGGTGCGCCGGCGCCTTCATCGTCGCCGGTCGTCGAAAGGAAAGAAGGGACGCCTATTGTGCCTGAAAAGAGACGGGAGACGCTTGCCGACCGGGTGTTTCTCAAAGACCCGGAAAGTGGTCGCGTGTCGTCGCTGGCTGAACTGACGGGCGGCTCGCCCTCTCTGATGGATCTCTCGGCGAGTTGGTGCGGACCGTGCGCCGAACTGACCGAGCGGCTCAACACGCTACAGGAGCGGTTCGGCGGAAAGGTCCGTTTCCTGATGGTCGTGCAGAAGGGGGACCCCCCCGAACTGCAACCCGGCCGCCCGGGATATCCTATCTATATCTTGGAGCAGGCGCCCGCTGAATTGGGCATCCGGCCTCCGGAGGTGTTGCCGACCGTCCTGCTTTTTGCCGGGGACGGTTCCCTTTTCGGCGAGCTCGCCGGGCTGTATCCGGCGTTGTTCTATTACGGGGTGCTTGCCGATCTAACGGCCCGATGACCGCGCGCGATAGCGTTCGACATACCGCTCGATGCCGCGGATCTCGTCATTGGTGAGTCTGAACAATTGATAGATGCTCCGGTTGAGGTCCCGGGCCCCTTTCTCCCCGTCACCCGACCGGATGGCCCGCACCGCCGCCGCGACCACCTCCTGCAACTGTTTCTTCGCGGGGGTGAAAGGGATGCTGTTGAAGTTCTTTTTGAGGAACTTGTTATGGTGCGGGAATTTAAGCGTGTAATAGAACAGTATCAGGTCCGAGTTGAGGTAGCCCTCGGCATATTCGAGTGGCAGGTCGCCGTTCCGCGGGATGATGCCGGCGACATCGCTGAGGAAGTAGAGTTTTGACCGGTCTATACAGATCGCCGGCCGCACCGAAAGGTAGCGGGCGATAAGTTTGGGCCGTTCGAACTGACCGGCGGCCGGCAACTGGAAAAAGAACTCTTTGTCGGGGATGACCCATGCGTGGGGCGCCGGGTCGGTGAAGGGGACGATCTCCTTGCCGCGGATGAGCGGTTTTGTCTGCGGGGTACGGCGCAGGGCCTCGACGGGCGGTTGCGTGCCGCGGGCGGGGAACATCCCGATGAAGAAATCGAAATGATCGGCGCAGGTCCCTTCGGCCTGTTTCTCTATCTTCTGGAGGAGCAGTATCTCCTCGTAGGCGAGATTGTCGTTGAAGGTGAGCAGATTGTTGAAGGTGATGAAGTCGTTCGGCACGGTGAAGAACGATCCGGTCGCGCGGTCGCTGATGGCGATGGACCGTTCGGGCTCCGGCGTCCGTTTCCGCCCGAGATCGAGCACCAGTTTTTGATGGTCCTTGTTTATCTCGCGCAGGGAGAAGATATCGTAAAGGAACCGTTTTTCCTTCTTGGTCACCGGCGACATCAGGAAATTCTTCTTGAGGTGGAGCAGGTACGACCCTTCCTCATGCAGGAGAAGAGCGATGTTGCGGAAGAATTGTTCCGGCGGGAAGTCGCTGGTTATCGCTTCGTCGAGGACCAGATGGAACTGGTAGGGCTTGACCTTGGTGCTCTGTTCGCCCGAGAAGAGGTCGAATATCGTCGACTGGAGCGATATCTCCACCGGTTTTTCCTTAGAAAAAGGATAGGCGAACACCTCGGTGAAGGGTGACAGGAACGCCCCCTCCTCATGGTAGGCGAAATGGAGGCGGTGCCCCTTTTCCAAGTGACGAGGCAGGTAGACCGCGTCTGAAAGGAACAGGATATCGTGCTGAGAGGAGGAAAGCCGCGGGGCGGTCTCCATCGGCGCCGGGTGGGGGAGAGAGAGGATGTAACTGACCGACCACGAGGAGACCAGTTCATGTTTCAGACGGTCGCTGAACCGGCGGTTTATCTTCAGAAAATCATCGGCCGATATCCCGGTGAGGAGTGAGGGGGAGATCCGTTTGTCCAGCGTGGTGAAATGGTAGCGGTTCAGCAGGAAGGTATAGGGGTTCGCCGCGATATCGTGGTCGCTACAGAAGGACCGGATATCCCGGAACAGTTTAAGAAGTTTTTTCCTCTTATCCATGGAAAATGTCCCGATACATGCTTCGATACCATATAGCCATCGGGATCAAATAGCAAAAAAAATCTTGATGCGAAAAAAAAGGGGGCCGCGCGGGCCCCCTCGAAGTGTGGTATGAGAGCTAGAGATCAGTTGTCGGGAAGCAGGTCATCGGTGACGACATCATCGGTAACGACATCATCGGGCGTTTCGTCGCCGTCGGGAAGCTCGCCCTTGCCGAATTCGTCCTTCATGTCCTCGCAGTTCATGATGATCGGGTTACCTTCCTCGTCCTCTTCTTTGCTGTAGCAGGTGCAGACATCGGTCATGTAGTTCTCGTCGGTCTCGGTGAGGCCTTCGTTGAGCGCGGCGAGGATGTCCTCGTCGGCATCGATCATCTTGGAGTAGTTCATGGCGCGCAGCGTCTCGCCGATCGCCCACTCGACATTCTTGTCGACGCAGACGAACATGGCGCCGTCATACGCGGTCTCGTCGGCGTTCATGGCCGACACGCCGCGGACGCACTGCATACGGTAGAACTGTTCCTGCCCGACGATCTCGAGCCACAGCTGGAAGATAACGACCTGATAGGTCCCTTCGACCTCGACGCCGGTGAGGTTCTCTTCGGCGGCGGCGGTCTTCCAGTTCAGGAGGTCGCTGACCACGAAGAAGGTCTGGCCGACCCACACATCGACGAGTTTACCGGAAACGGGCCATGTGACATTGCCCATGCCGACGCCGATGACCGCGGGAACTTCCTGTCCGTCGGTCGTGGTGAGGGCGTCGAGGATGTAGTAGCCGATGTTGTTGGCGAGGTTGTAGGTCTTGCCCAGAAGGACGCCGGTCATCTTGGCGAGGAACGCCGCTTCGACCTCGGTCGCCGCGGGATCGTTGATGGCGCCGGTCATCTTCATGGTGAAATAGGCCTCCCACTCGGCCGGCATGGCCTCAAGGAAGGAATCCTCGAGCGTGCAGGCGACCGCATCATCGGGCACTTCAGCGTCATCGACGATCGGGGTCTCGGTCTCGGTGACCGGAGTGTCGTCATCGGTCGGGGCGGGGTCATTGTTGTCGCCGCAACTCACGACGAGCATGGCGAACATAAGCACGAAAGCAAGGTAGAAAAACTTCTTCATCTCTGAATACCTCCCAGAGAAAAAGGTTGATAAAAGCCTGAAAGAACGCTCAAACATTGTGACGCATCGTAATGGGAAAAACAGGGAAGTCAAGTTTGTATTCGAAAAAAGTTCCTGTCCGCTTTTGGGCCGACCGCGCTGTCGGGCTCGCGATGTCTTGGAAATGACGAAGAAAAAAGCCGGCAAAAAAAACATTGACAATGCCCCCCCTCTGTGTATATTCTGCCTGCTTTTCAGGTTTTTTGGCAACTGAGAATGACGCACGCTAGCGTAGCTCAATTGGCAGAGCCACCGATTTGTAATCGGTAGGTTGCGGGTTCGAGTCCCATCGCTAGCTCCATGTATTTGTGGATATGTGGAGAGGTTCCCGAGTGGCTAAAGGGGGCAGACTGTAAATCTGTTGTCGGAAGACTACGGAGGTTCGAAACCTCCCCTCTCCACCATGCTTTTCGCGCGGGAATAGCTCAGCTGGCTAGAGCATTAGCCTTCCAAGCTAAGGGTCGCGGGTTCGAATCCCGTTTCCCGCTCCATATTCGAGCCCTCGTAGCTCAGGCGGCTAGAGCGCGTCCTTGGTAAGGACGAGGTCGTCGGTTCGAGTCCGACCGTGGGCTCCAGTTGAGGATCAGAGGAGAACGATAGGTTCAGGTTAACAACCTTATCTTTTTTGAGGAAAGGAGGTTCAGATGGCGAAGGAGAAATTCAACAGGACGAAGCCGCATGTGAATGTGGGAACGATCGGTCACATAGACCACGGCAAGACGACGCTGACGGCGGCGATCACGAAGACGCTGGCGGCGAAGGGTAAGGCGAAGTTCGTGCCGTTCGACCAGATCGACAAGGCGCCGGAGGAGAAGGAGCGCGGGATCACGATAGCGACGGCGCATGTGGAATACGAGACGGACAAGCGTCACTACGCGCATGTGGACTGTCCGGGTCACGCGGACTACATCAAGAACATGATCACGGGTGCGGCGCAGATGGACGGCGCGATACTGGTGGTGGCGGCGACGGACGGACCGATGCCGCAGACGCGGGAGCACATCCTGCTTGCGTACCAGGTGGGCGTGCCGTACATGATAGTGTTCCTGAACAAGGTGGATCTGGTCGATGATCCTGAGCTGATAGATCTGGTGGAGATGGAGCTGCGCGACCTGCTGACGAGCTACAAGTTCCCGGGGAACGAGATACCGATAGTCCGCGGGAGCGCGCTGAAGGCGCTGAACACGGACAATCCTGACGGCGAAGACGCGAAGTGCATATTCGAGTTGATGGCGGCGGTGGACGGGTATGTGCCTGAACCGGTGCGAGCGATAGACAAGCCGTTCCTGATGCCGATCGAGGATGTGTTCTCGATATCGGGACGCGGGACGGTGGTGACGGGTCGTATCGAGCGCGGCATCATCAAGGTGAGCGACAAGGCGGAGATCGTAGGTATCAGCCCGACGCAGGAGACGGTGGTGACGGGAGTGGAGATGTTCCGTAAGCTGCTGGACGAGGGTCAGGCTGGCGACAATGTCGGGTGTCTACTGAGAGGCATCAAGAAGGAGGATGTGGAGCGCGGTCAGGTATTGGCGAAGCCGGGCTCGATCACGCCGCACACGAAGTTCACGGCGGAGGTGTATGTGCTGTCGAAGGAAGAAGGCGGACGCCACACGCCGTTCTTCGAGGGCTACCGTCCGCAGTTCTATTTCCGTACGACGGATGTGACGGGCATCCTGCATCTGCCCGAGGGCGTGAAGATGATCATGCCGGGGGACAATGTAAAGATCACGGGCGAATTGATAGCGCCGATCGCGATGGAGGAAGGTCTCCGTTTCGCGATCCGTGAGGGCGGCCGCACGGTGGGCGCCGGTGTGGTGACAAAGATAATCGAGTAACAAGAGGATACGAACATGGCTTCCAAGAAAAAGGCGGGAAATCGCATCAAATTGACCTTGGTCTGCTCGGAGTGCAAACGCAAGAACTACACGACGACCAAGAACAAGAAGAACACGGCGGATAAGGTCGTTCTCCAAAAATACTGCCCGCACGACCGCAAGCATACCGAGCATAAAGAGGGCAAGATATGACGGTGCGCATGCAGGTCAGTAGCTCAATTGGTAGAGCATCGGTCTCCAAAACCGAGGGCTGCGGGTTCGAGTCCTGCCTGGCCTGCCATTTTGTGACGGTGAACGATGGATCGGGGAGCTGTGACCATGAAGAATAGCAAGATCATTCTTGTTTCCTATGCGGTGTTTTTTGCGCTGTTGACCTATTTCGCCGTCTCGCTCAGCGATGCGGTGCTCAGCATGCGCGCCATAGATCTTGCCGACTATATGCTGGCGGGGTTCCTGCCGCTTAAGAACATCGCGGGGACCGTTATTGCGGTCGCGACGACCTGGTTCCTGTGGGCATACCGGCAGGGCACCTACCGTTCGCAACTTGACGAGGTGATCGAGGAACTCAAGAAGGTGACGACGCCCACCAAGGACGAGACCCGGGTCACGACCATATCGGTCTTCGTGTTCGTCGGCATCATGATCGTTGTTTTCTTCGTGCTCGATCTGATCTGGGCGAATGTCATGCTGCTTATTTACTGAGGGACGACCGGAAGGATTATCACATGAAATGGTACGCGATCCATACCCAGTCGGGGCAGGAGAACAAACTCCGCAACGCGATCCTGAAGATCGTCGAAGATCGCAAGATGCAGGACCATTTCGGCGAGATCATCGTTCCCGAGGTGGAGATAGAGGAAAAGAAGGGCGACAAGAAGCGCAAGGTGAGGAAGAACCTCTACCCCGGATATGTGTTCATCCAGATGCACTATTCCGACGAGGCTTGGCTCCTCATCAAGAGCGTCGCCTTCATCCGCAAACCGGCCTTCGTCGGGGAGAAGAAGCGTTTTGACAAGAACGCGGGGATCAAGCCGACGCCCATCACGGCGGCCGAGATAGAGCGCATCCGCAAGATGATGCAGGACGGTGAGATAAAGAAGGTGCACGAGATCTCCTTCGAGAAGGGCGAGACCATCCTGATAAAGGACGGCGCCTTCGCCGGTTTCAAGGCGGTCATAGACGATATAAAGGAAGGCAAAGAGAAACTGGATGTGCTGGTGAACATATTCGGGCGGTCGACGCCTGTCGAACTGAGTTTTTCCCAGGTGGAAAAAGTCGAGGATTAACCAAAGGAGATTCCCATGGCGAAGAAGATCATCGCGAACATCAAACTGCAGATACCCGCCGGACAGGCGAACCCTGCTCCCCCGGTCGGCCCCGCGCTCGGTCAGCACGGCGTCAACATCATGGAGTTCTGCAAGCAGTATAACGCAAAAACGCAGGCTCAGAAAGGATTCATCATCCCCGTCATCATCACGGTGTATGCCGACCGTTCCTTCTCGTTCGTGACCAAGACCCCGCCGACCTCGCAACTTCTGCTCAAGGCGGCCAACATGGAGAAGGGGTCGGGAGAGCCGAATAAGAAGAAGATCGGCGCGGTGAGCCGCAAGGCGGTCGAAGATATCGCCAAGACCAAGCTGGAGGATCTTAATACGACCGACCTCGAGTCGGCCAAGCGGTCAGTGGAAGGGACCGCGAAAAGCATGGGCATCACCATCGAATAGGGAGACGACATCATGACGACGCGACAGGGCAAAAGGATCGCTGATGTAGCGAAGACCTACGATCATGCGAAGAAATATCACTTCAGCGAGGCTTTCGATCTCATGCAGAAGGCTGCCTCGAAGAAATTCGACGAAACGGTGGATCTTGCCATCAACCTGGGCATAGATCCAAAAAAATCAGACCAGATGGTCCGCGGATCCTGTGTCTACCCGCATGGTCTGGGCAAGAAAGTGGTCGTTCTGGCCATCGTGCCCCCCGATAAGGTCGAGGAGGCGACGAAGGCCGGCGCCGATTTCGTCGGCGGCGACGATATGATAGAGAAGATACAGAATGAGAGTTGGGTCGGTTACGACAAACTGTTGACGACCCCCGCCATGATGGGCAAGGTCGGCAAACTGGGCAAGATCCTCGGTCGTCGTGGTCTGATGCCCAACCCCAAGGTCGGGACGGTGACCAACGACATCGCCGAAGCCGTCAAAATGGCGAAGGCGGGCAAGGTCGAGTTCAAGGTCAACAAGGCCGGTGTGCTCTGCGTGCCGATCGGCAAGGTGAGTTTCGGCTCCCAGAAACTTCAGGAGAATGCCGAGGAGCTGTTCAGAAGTCTGGTCAAGTTGAAACCGTCGACCGCCAAAGGCGCTTTTATCAAGAAGATCTCGCTGTCGAGCACCATGGGGCCCGGCGTGAAGATCGACGAGAACGATCTGTTGGAAAAGGTGTGATATAAGAGTTGGAACGAGCCTGGTCTGAGAAGGCGGGTGCCGGTACTGCCGGCTTAATCTCCTGCCGGAGACAAGTTGTTTCTGTCTTCGCGGGCCAGCGACAGAACAAGAGGAGAGGTTAGATGGAAAAAGCGAGAAAGGAGCAGTTGGTCGCGGAACTGAAAAAGCTTCTTTCCGGCGCTTCGTCATGCATCGCGGTCGATTTCGGCAATGTGCCCATGACCACCTTCACCCCGCTTCGTAAGGATTGCGCCAAGAACGGCGTCAAATTCGTCGTCGTCAAGAACACCCTCGCGAGGATCGCGGTCAAAGAGACGGCCTACGCCGGCATGACCGAGTTCTTCAAGGGGATGACTTCGCTCGTCGTCACCACGATGGACGATCAGACGGTCGGCGCGAAACTCCTTAAGAAGTACGCCGAGAAGGAAAAGGAGAAAGGGTTCGTTGTCAAGGGCGGCATGATCGATGGAAGGGTGCTTTCCTCGCAGGAGGTCAAGATCCTTTCCGAAATGCCCGGAAAGACGGAACTTCAGGCGAAACTCTTAGGTACGATGCAGGCGGTCCCGCAGAAGTTCGTGCAACTTCTCGCGGCGGTCCCCCAGTCGTTCCTGCGGGTGCTCGCGGCCCACAAAGAGAAGATGGAAACAGCAGGCAATTAACGAGCGTTACAACTTTTTTCAAAGGAGAGAAAGATCATGGCTACCAAAGCGGAAGTGAAAGAATTCATCAAGGGAATGACGGTCCTCGAACTGGCCGAACTCATCAAGGAACTTGAGACCGAGCTGGGCGTCAGCGCGGCGGCGCCGGTCGCGGTGGCGGCGGCGGCTCCGGCGGCGGCGGCGGCTGAGGCTCAGACCGAATTCACGGTCATCCTGAAGTCGGCGGGCGCCAAGAAACTCGAGGTCATCAAAGAGATCCGCGCACTGATCCCGACGCTGGGCCTCAAGGAAGCGAAGGATCTGGTCGATGGCGCGCCCAAGACGGTGAAGGAAGGCGTGACAAAGGACGAGGCGAACAAGATAAAAGAGAAACTGGTCGCGGTCGGCGCCGAGATCGAGATAAAGTAACTCGTCCCGGTGTTACGGGACAGTTCATATGTTTTGTATGGTAAGACAGCGGTGTATGCTGTCTTACCTTATTTTCGTTCTTTGACTTCGTGTACAGGGACGCATATCGGCAACTAACACGCAAGAGAGGTTGCAATGGGTATCCTCGGTCAGTCTAATTTCAGGGCTCGTCGGTGGTTCGGGAAGATAACGAAACGGGTGAAGGACATCCCCGACCTTCTTCAGGTCCAAAAGAGTTCCTTTGTGCAGTTCCTGCAAAAGGACGCGGCGCCGTCCGAACGGACGGTCACCGGTCTGGAGTCGGCTTTTCGCTCGGTCTTTCCGATCACCAGTTTCAATAACGCCATCGAACTCACCTTCGGCGGATATTCGCTCGGCGAACCGCTGTATGATGTGGAGGAATGTAAACTGCGTGGCACGACCTACGAGATACCGCTCAAGATAAAGGTGGCGCTCGCTTCCTACGAGGTGGACCAGAACGGCGTCCGTAAAGGGCTGAACGATATCAAGGAGCAGGATATCCATTTCGGCGCCATTCCCGCCATGACCGATTGGTGTACCTTCGTCATCAACGGTACGGAGCGGGTCATCGTCAATCAGTTGCACCGCTCTCCGGGGACCTTTTTCGACTACGACAAGATGCGTTCGGCCGCTGGCAACGATGTGTTCGTTTCCCGGCTGGTCCCGTACCACGGATCGTGGCTCGATTTCGAGTTCGACTCCAAGAATCTGCTGTATGTCAAGATAGACCGCAAGAAGAAATTCCCCGCGACCGTTTTCCTCAAGGCTTGGGGCTACTCAAAAGAGGATCTCGTGTCGAGTTACTATTTCCCGGAAAGATTCGTCATCAACAAGGGCGAGCTCTTTCAGGTGCTGGACCACGAGAAGGACGCGGAACAACTCAGGGAGCAGAAGGTCCCGGTCGATCTCTATGACAAGTCGGGCGCCATCATTGTGCAGGAAGGCAAGAACTTCTCCAGCGCGGTCCTGCTGAAACTCAAAAAACTCGGCATCAAAGAGATCGCGATCGATCCACAGCACCTCATGGGGAAACGCCTGTTCAAGCCGGTCGTGGACAAAAGCGGGACGCGGATCGCCGATGTCAACGATGAGATCACCCCGACGCTCCTTGACGAGATCCTTAAGCGGGGCGTTCAGCGCCTAGAGACCATTTACATCGAGAATATGAAATACTCTCAGCATCTTTCGGATACGCTGAAGATAGACAAGGTATCGACGCGCGAGGAGGCTTTGACCGAGATATACAAGATCATGGTCCCCTCCAATCCGGTGAATATTGATGTCGCCGAGGCCTATTTCAAGAATCTATTCTTCAATTCGGAGAACTATGACCTCAGTGCGGTCGGTCGCCTGCGGATGAACCATAAGTTCGGCGAGCAGGTTCCGCTGACCAATCGACTCCTGCGTCGCGAGGATGTGCTCAATACGGTGCGCTACCTGTTGAACCTGACCGACGGCCGCGGCGTTGTGGACGACATCGACCACCTCGGGAACCGTCGCGTGCGCCTGGTCGGCGAACTTCTCGAGGATGTGTTCAAGAACGGTCTTCTGCGGATGGCCCACAGTATAAAAGAGAAACTGGCCGGTGCCGCGATAGAATCGCTCACACCCTACGAGGTCATCGGATACAAACAGGTGACGGCGGTGCTCAAGGAGTTCTTCGCCGGCGGCCAACTTTCGCAGTTCATGGACCAGACCAACATCCTTTCCGAAATGACCCATAAGCGGCGTCTGTCCGCGCTTGGTCCGGGCGGTCTGGCGCGCGAACACGCCAGTTTCGAGGTCCGCGATGTCCATAAGACCCACTACGGCCGCATCTGTCCCGTCGAGACGCCGGAGGGCCCGAATGTCGGTCTTATCGTTTCGCTCACCACCTTCGCGGCCATAAACGAGTTCGGTTATATCGAAACGCCGTATCGCGTGATAGAGAAGGACAAAGCGACCGGCAGGAGCAAAGTGACCGACAAGGTCGTCTATCTTGACGCCATCAAGGAGCAGGAGCATCGCATCGTTCCCTCCTCGGTGCCGGTCGACAAGAACGGCCTGTTGATGGAAGATCTTGTCAATGCGCGCGATAAGGGTGATATCGTCCGCGTGCGCAGTGAAGAGATCACCCTCATGGACCTTGCTCCGGTACAGATCGTTTCGGTGTCGGCGGCGCTTGTTCCGTTCCTCGAACACGATGACGCGAACCGCGCCCTCATGGGCTCGAACATGCAACGGCAGGCGGTCCCGCTGGTGCGCGCCGAGGCGCCGCTCGTCGGTTCCGGGATGGAACAGTTCGTCGCCCGCGATTCGGGCTACACCGTATACGCCAAGCGGGGCGGCGAGGTGGTCAAGGTCGATGCCACGCATGTCGTCATCAAGGTCGATCCGGCGGAGACCGAGGAGGCCATAGATGTCGATATCTACAATCTTTCCAAATACCGGCGGTCGAACCAGAACACCGCCGTTGATCAGCGCCCCGTTGTGAATGTGGGCGACACCATCAAAAAAGGGGATGTCATCGCCGACGGGCCGGCTATCGACCGCGGTGAATTGGCGCTCGGGCGCAATGTGCTCATCGCCTTCATGCCGTGGAGCGGCTACAATTTCGAGGATTCGATATTGGTGAACGAGCGCCTGCTCCACGAGGATGCCTTCACCTCCATCCACATCGAGGAATTCGTCTGCGAGGCCCGCGACACCAAGCGGGGCCCCGAGGAGATAACGGCCGATATCCCGAATGCGCCCGACGAGGTGCTCCGTAAACTCGACGAGAGCGGCATCATCCGTATCGGCCAAAAGGTCCGGGCGGGCGATATCCTCGTGGGCAAGGTCACGCCCAAAGGCGAGACGGTCCTGTCGCCGGAGGAGAAACTGCTCCGCGCCATCTTCGGTGAGAAGGCGGGGGATGTGAAGGATAGTTCGCTCTATGTCCGGCCCGGCGTCGAAGGGGTCGTTATCGATGCCCGTATCTTCGCCCGGAAGGGGACCAAGAAGGACAACCGGATGAAGGAGCAGGAAAAAGAGCAGTTCGACACGCTCAAACGGGCGCGCGACGAGGAGATACGGATCATCGAAGTACATACCTACGAGATGATCCGCAAACTGCTCGTCGGCAAGACGACCGATGCGCCGGTCACGCATGAAAAAGGTCGCTCCCTCATAAAGAAAGGGGAGAAACTGACCGCTGACGGTGTGTCGAAGATACCGGAATCCCAACTTGAGAATGTCAGCGTTTCCGATCGCAATGCCACGAAGAAGATCAAGGAATCGATCTTGGCGATGCGCCGCAAGATCGAGACCGTGAAGAAGATATACGATACCAAGACCAAGCAGGTGTCCAAGAACGACGATCTCGCGCCCGGCGTCATCAAGTCGGTCAAGGTCTTCGTTGCCATCAAGCGCAAACTGTCCGTCGGCGACAAGATGTCGGGCCGTCACGGTAACAAGGGCGTCGTGTCGCTCCTGTTGCCTGAAGGGGATATGCCCTACATGGCGGACGGTCGGACCGTCGATATCGTTCTCAACCCACTCGGCGTTCCCAGCCGTATGAACATCGGTCAGATCCTCGAGGTCCATCTGGGGCTCGCGGCGCGCCGTATCGGCGAAAAGATCAATTCATACCTCGCCCAGAACTGGTCGAGCAAGAAACTCAAGGAGGAACTCAAGAAACTGCTCGATCCCTCGCCGACGGTCGCGAAGATCATCGACGAGGCCGACGATGACGATGTCCGCTCGTTCATCCGGTCGATGAAGAGGGGTATCCATACGGCCTCCCCGGTCTTCGATGGCGCGAAGGATGCCGACATCCACAACCTGCTTGAATACGCCGATCAACCCCAAGACGGCAAGGTGACGCTGTTCGACGGGCGCACTGGTGACCCGTTCGAGTCCGATGTTACGGTCGGGATAATGTATTTCCTGAAATTGCACCACCTCGTTGACGAAAAGGTCCATGCCCGAAGCACGGGTCCCTACTCGCTCGTCACCCAGCAACCGCTCGGCGGCAAGGCACAGTTCGGCGGACAGCGACTCGGCGAGATGGAGGTCTGGGCGCTGGAGGCCTATGGCGCCGCTTACTCACTGCAGGAGTTCCTGACGGTCAAGTCGGACGATGTCGAGGGGCGGAAAAAACTCTATGAGTCGATCGTGCGGGGCAAGCACAAATACGATATCGGCGTCCCGGCCTCATTCTCCGTCCTCGTGAAGGAGATGCAGAGCCTCTGCCTCGATGTGACGCTCGTGGAAGAGAACCGTTAAGCAACAGTTCGAAAGGAGGAGCCCGTGGTGAAAGATATTTTCAAGATATTCGAACGGCCCAAGAGCAGTTTCGATTTCAAGGCGATGGAGGTCGCGCTCGCGTCGCCCGAAAAGATCCTTGAATGGTCCTACGGCGAGGTGAAGAAGCCCGAAACGCTCAATCACCGCACATTCAAACCGGAAAAGGACGGCCTGTTCTGCGCCAAGATCTTCGGCCCGGTGAACGACTTCGAATGCCTGTGCGGCAAGTACAAGCGGATGAAGTACAAAGGCATGGTCTGCGAGAAATGCGGTGTCGAGGTCATCGAGTCGAAGGTGCGCCGCGAGCGTATGGGGCACATCAATCTCGCCTCTCCGGTCGCCCACATCTGGTATGTCAAGACCTCTCCCTTCTATGTCGGCACGATATTGGGTATCAGCAACGCCCATCTGAACTCGGTCATCTACTGCGAGGGCTACCTGGTCCTTGAATCGAAGGTCCCCGGCGTGAAAAAGGGCGAGTACCTGGAGGAGGAGACCTACCACGAGTATCTTGAGAAATTCGGCGAGGATGCCATCGTCGCCGAGACGGGCGCCGCCCCCGTGCGGAAACTGCTCGAGAGCGAGAATCTGGACCTCGTCGCACTGAAGGCCGAATTGGAAACGGCCATCACGCAGACGGGCGATAAGAGTTTCATCGCCAAACAGCAGAAACGCCTGAATGTGGTCAACAAGTTCCTTCGTTCCAACATCCGTCCACGCGACATGGTCCTGACCATCCTGCCGGTCCTGCCGCCCGACCTGCGGCCCCTCGTGCCTCTCGATGGCGGTCGGTTCGCGACGAGCGACCTGAACGATCTGTACCGTCGCGTCATCAATCGGAACAACCGCCTCAAGAAACTGATGGACCTCGGCGCCCCCGATGTCATCATCAAGAACGAGAAGCGGATGCTGCAGGAGGCGGTCGACGCGTTGTTCGACAATACCAAGGTCCATCGCCCGATACAGGGGCCGAGCGGTCGTCCCTACAAGTCGTTATCAGACATGTTGCGCGGCAAGCAGGGCCGGTTCCGTCAGAACCTGCTCGGCAAGCGCGTCGACTACTCGGGTCGCTCGGTCATCACCATCGGCCCCGAACTTAAACTTCACCAGTGCGGCTTGCCGAAGATCATGGCGCTCGAACTGTTCAAGCCGTTCATCTACAACAAACTTCAGGATCGAGGCTTTGCCAGCACCGTCAAGGGCGCCAAGCAGATGGTCGAGAACGGCGATGATATCGTGTGGGAGATCCTTGAAGAGGTGGTGCGCGAGCATCCGGTGCTTCTCAATCGTGCGCCGACGCTCCATCGGCTCGGCATACAGGCCTTTGAGCCCATACTCATCGAATCCAAGGCGCTCCGGCTTCACCCGCTCGTCTGTACCGCGTTCAACGCCGACTTCGACGGTGATCAGATGGCGGTCCACCTGCCGCTTTCGGTCGAGGCGCAGCTCGAAGCGCGCGTGCTGATGATGTCCACCAACAATATCCTCTCCCCGGCATCGGGTGCGCCGATAATCGTTCCATCGCAGGACATCGTGCTGGGCTTGTACTATCTCACCACCGAGCGTCCGAACGCGAAGGGTGAGGGCAAGTATTTCTACTCCGAAAAGGAAGTGCTCATGGCCCGCGATGCCGGCGCGGTCGAATGGCAGACGATGCTGTTCGTGCGTATCGACGGCACCATACACCGGACGACGCCGGGCCGTGTCCTTCTCTGGCAGGTCACCCCGCGAGAGATAGGGTTCGACATGATAAATCGGCAGTTCAAAAAGAGCAACTGGTCCGATATCCTCGATCTGAGTTATCGGAGATCGGGCGGTAAGGCGACCGTCATCTTCGCCGACAAACTCAAGAACCTTGGCTACGAATTTTCGACGAGGGCCGCCTATTCGATAGCGCTTTCCGACATCAAGGTGCCCAAGGAAAAATGGGAGATCATCGAGGAGACCGAGAAGGAGATCCTCGAGATCGAGCAACATTACCAAGGCGGTGGGCTCAGTAAGGGCGAACGGTACAACCAGATCGTCGACCTTTGGGACCGCGCCAACGAACGCGTCACCTCAAAGATGATGGAGCAACTCAAGGAAAAAGAGGTGGTGCACGAAAAGTGGGGGAAGGTAACGATACCATCCGACAATCCCATATATGTCATGGCCGACTCGAAAGCGCGCGGGAGCAAGGACCAGATCCGGCAGCTTGGCGGTATGCGCGGACTTATGGCGAAGCCGTCGGGAGAGATCATCGAAACGCCGATCCTCGCGAACTTCAAGGAAGGTCTCGATTCGCTCGATTACTTCATATCGACGCACGGCGCCCGCAAGGGTTCGGCCGACACCGCCCTCAAGACGGCGAATTCCGGGTACCTCACCCGTCGTCTGGTCGATGTCGCGCAGGATGTGGTCGTGGTCGAGGATGATTGTGGCACCACGATGGGCGTGTATGCGGAACCGCTTCTGAACGATTCGGGCGAGATCATCTCTCCGCTTCGGGAGCGGGTGCTGGGACGCATCGTGATGGACGATGTCGAGGATCCCGAAACGGGCGATATAATCATCGAGTCGGGCGAAATGATAGACGAGGAGAAGGCCGAGAAGATAACGGCGCTCGGTATCGATTCCATATACATCCGTTCGACGCTCACCTGTCGTTCGAAGTATGGCGTTTGCGCCAAATGCTACGGTCGCGACCTTTCAAGAGGCCACCTGATCAATGTCGGCGAGGCGGTTGGCATCATAGCGGCCCAGTCGATCGGTGAGCCGGGCACGCAGTTGACGATGCGTACCTTCCATGTCGGCGGCGTCGCGTCCCGTACCTCTGAAAAGTCGTCGCACGAGGCGAAACGCGGCGGGACGATACGCTTCAAGGACATAAAACTTTTGGCGAAGCACAAGGACAAGACCGCCGTGAAGGATAAGTCCCGGAAGGACGGACTGTTCGTCGCCATGAACCGTAACGGTCGCATAATGATCGTCGACGAAAAAGGCCGTGAACGCGAGAAATACCCGATCAGTTACGGCACGACCCTGTTCGTCAAGGACGGCGATCGCGTAAAGGAAGGTCAGATCCTCGCCGAGTGGGACCCCTACAATACCCCGATAATCGCAGAGACCGAAGGCTTCGTCAAATACGACGACATAGACAATGGTGTCACGGTCCGCGAAGAACTCGATGCGCAGACCGGTCTTTCGAAGATAGTCGTCATAAACTCGCGCGACCCCAAGAAACTGCCGAAGATCATGATAACCGACGCCACAAAGAAGAAAGCGAAGAAAATAGACCGTGGTGAGGCCGTGTACCATCTCCCGGTCAATGCCTACATTGAAGTGAAGGACGGCGAAGAGATCGCCGCCGGCAAGATCGTCGCCAAGGTGCCGCGCGAGGCGCGCAAGACCAAGGACATTACCGGCGGCCTGCCGCGGATATCCGATCTCTTCGAGGCGCGCCGTCCCAAGATGCCCGCGATTGTCAGCGAGATAGACGGCCACATCACCATTTCGACCGAGACCAAGGGCGCCAAGAACAAGACGATGATAACGGTCACGCCCGAACAGGGTGAACAGCGCGCCTATCTGGTTCCCAAGGAAAAACACATCAATGTGCATGACGGCGATTTCGTGGAGGCCGGCGAATCTCTCATCGATGGTTCGATAGACCCGCACGATGTTCTTCGCATAAAGGCTGAGACCGAGGTCGCGAAGTTCCTCGTACAGGAGGTCCAGAAGGTCTATAAACTTCAGGGCGTCCCGATAAACGACAAGCACATCGAGGTCATCGTGCGTCAGATGCTCCGCAAGGTGCGTATCGTCGATCCTCGTGACACCGCGTTCATGAAAGGCGAACTCATCGAGAAAGAGATACTGGAGGCGGCGAACCTGAAGGTTGAGAACGAAGGCAAGGAACCGGCTCGTTGGGAGACCGCGCTCCTTGGCATCACCAAGGCCTCTCTTAACACGGAAAGTTTCATATCGGCCGCGTCGTTCCAGGAAACGACCAAGGTGCTGACCAACGCCAGCGTCGAGCGCAAGGTCGACACGCTTCGCGGCCTCAAGGAGAACATCATCATCGGCAAGCGCATCCCCGCCGGGACCGGTTTCCCGAAGTACCATGAGGCTCATTACGAGGTGGTCATGCTGGACCAAGCGAACGAGATCCCCGATGAACAGGAACGGTAACGCAAGGGAATAGTTAGCCCAAAAGAGTTGTTTTCTCTTTGGCGGCGCTCTAGGGCGCCGCTTTTTTTTTCTTGTGGTTATAACGAGTTATCACTGCTCGGGAAAAAATCTTTGACAGGGGAGGACCCGACACTACAATCGCCACCGTTTTTTGTGCAACCTAACAGGAGAGACAGGGGAGAACAAGGATGCCGACGATCAACCAGCTGGTCAGAAAAGGAAGAGAAGCGGTCCGTTACAAAAGCAAATGTCCGGCGTTGGTGGCGTGTCCCCAACGGAAAGGCGTGTGCGTACGCGTCTACACAACGACACCCAAAAAGCCCAATTCGGCCCTTCGCAAGGTGGCCCGTGTGCGCCTGACGAGCGGGTTCGAGGTGACCTGCTATATCCCCGGCGAGGGGCATAACCTGCAGGAGCACAGCGTGGTCCTCGTGAGAGGTGGCCGCGTCAAGGATCTCCCGGGTGTCCGCTACCACATCGTCAGAGGGACCCATGATACCGCCGGGGTCGACGGTCGTCGACAGAGCCGTTCCAAGTACGGCGCCAAGAGACCTAAGTAACGGAGGGACATAGTCATGCCGAGAAAAGCGTTCATATCGCGCAGAGAGATACTTCCCGACGCCAAGTTCGGAGAGGTCCTCATCCAAAAGTTCATCAACAAGGTGATGTGGGACGGCGAGAAATCGGTGGCCGAGAAGATCGTGTACTCTTCTCTGGACAAGGCCTCCAAGGGAAAGGACGGCGGCCCGATCGAGGTCTTCCGGCGCGCGCTCGAGAATGTGCGCCCCAAGGTCATGGTGAAATCGACCCGTATGGGCGGCGCCAACTATCAGGTGCCGACGGAAGTGACGCTTGAGAAAAGCCAGTCCATCGGCATGAAATGGATCATCACGGCGGCCCGCGGGCGTTCCGAGAAGGGGATGGTCGAACGGCTTGCCGCCGAATTCGACGACGCCTACAATAAGCGAGGCAATGCCTACAAGAAAATGGATGAAACGCATAAGATGGCCGAGGCCAACAAGGCCTTCGCTCACTTCAAGTGGTAACGACGGGACAGCTATAGACCCATGGCCGTGAAGGAAAAGAACATAGCGCTTTCCGATATCCGGAACATCGGTATCATGGCGCACATCGACGCCGGCAAGACCACGACGACCGAGCGCGTTCTTTTCTACACCGGCGTTTCCTACAAGATGGGCGAGGTTCACGAAGGCACGGCGGTCATGGATTGGATGGATCAAGAGCAGGAGCGCGGTATCACGATAACGAGCGCCGCGACCACCTGTTACTGGAAGGACCATCGCGTTAATATCATCGATACCCCGGGCCATGTCGATTTCACCATAGAGGTCGAGCGGTCGTTGAGGGTCCTTGACGGCGCCATCGCGGTCTTCTGCGCGGTCGCCGGCGTTCAGCCGCAGTCGGAAACGGTCTGGCGTCAGGCCGACCGGTATCATGTGCCGCGCATCGCGTTCGTCAACAAGATGGACCGTGTCGGGGCCGACCTCGACAATGTCGTTTCCATGATGCGGGAGCGCCTCGGCGCGAACGCGGTGGCGATACAGGAGCCGATCGGGTCTGAGGACAAGTTCGTCGGTATCGTCGATGTCATCGACCGTGTCGCCTATTACTACGACAACGACATGCTGGGCGCACAGTACCGCATCGAGAAAGAGATACCTTCGCACCTCATAGATCGCGTAGAGAAAGCCCGTGAAAGATTGGTCGAAGCGATCAGTGAATTCGACGAAGACCTGATGAGGTCATACCTCGATGGTGGCGATATCGACGCGGCGACCATCAGGAAAGTGTTGCGCAAAGGGGTGCTTTCCTCATCGATATTCCCTGTCCTGTGCGGTTCGGCATTCAAGAACAAGGGCATCCAACTTCTGCTCGACGGCGTTATCGATTACCTGCCGGCGCCGGATGATCTTCCCCCGGTCAAAGGGGTTCATCCCAGAACGGGCAAAGAGGTATTTCGCCGTCCTGAGGACAAGGAATTGGGCGCCTATGTGTTCAAGATAATGAGCGACCCCTATGTGGGGGAGCTCAACTATATCCGTGTCTACTCCGGCGAGATACAGAACGGCCAGCTGGTCTATAACGCGACGGTCGATCAGCAGGAACGGATCGGTCGTCTTCTGCGCATGCACGCGAACAAACGGGAGGATGTCGACATCATCCGGGCGGGGAACATCGGCGCGGTCGTGGGACTCAAATACGGCGCTACCGGTTCGACCCTATGTGATAAGGCGCATCAGATCGTGTTCGAGCCGATGGTCTTCCCGGAACCGGTCATCTCCATCGCGATAGAGCCGAAGACCAAGGCGGACGAAGAGAAACTGGGCTATTCTCTGCAGAAGCTTTCGAAAGAGGATCCTAGTTTCAAGGTGAGCACCAACGCTGAAACGGCTCAGACCATCATATCGGGCATGGGCGAACTGCATCTGGAGGTCCTTGTCGAACGGCTCCGCCGGGAATTCAAAGTGGAAGCCAATGTCGGCAAGCCGCAGGTGAGCTATCGGGAATCTGTCCTGAGACCGATCAGGCATGAGTATAAACAGGTCAAGCAGACCGGCGGCAGAGGGCAATATGCGCATGTCGTTTTGAACCTGGAGCCATTGCCACGCGGTGGCGGCCTCCAATTCGAGGAGAAGATAAAGGGGGGGGTCATCCCTCAGGAGTACTTCAATTCCGTGAAGAAGGGGGTCGAAGCCGCCGCCACGAGCGGAAGATACGGTTTCCCTGTCGTCGACATGAAGGTGACGCTGGTCGACGGTTCGGCCCATGAGGTCGATTCTTCGGACATCGCGTTCCGCATCGCGGCCTCCGCCTGTTTCCGCGAGGCGATGGAGCGGAGCGATTCGAGTATCCTTGAACCGGTCATGGCGGTAGAGATCATCGTCCCCGAGGAGTATCTGGGGGATGTGCTCGCCGATCTGCGCTCGCGGCGCGGCGATGTCGAAGGCATGAGCGATGGTCGTGGTGCGCGGGTCAAGATGGTCCGCGCGCAAGTACCCTTGTCGGAGATGTTCGGTTATTCGACCGATCTGCGATCCTGTTCGCAGGGGAGAGGGACCTACACGATGCAATTTGCTTTTTATCGCGAGATACCCGAGCAGATCAAGACAAAAATGTTCCCATATTATTAACTGAGAGAGGAAGGAGGAGGAGAGATGGCGAAGGAGAAATTCAACAGGACGAAGCCGCATGTGAATGTGGGAACGATCGGTCACATAGACCACGGCAAGACGACGCTGACGGCGGCGATCACGAAGACGCTGGCGGCGAAGGGTAAGGCGAAGTTCGTGCCGTTCGACCAGATCGACAAGGCGCCGGAGGAGAAGGAGCGCGGGATCACGATAGCGACGGCGCATGTGGAATACGAGACGGACAAGCGTCACTACGCGCATGTGGACTGTCCGGGTCACGCGGACTACATCAAGAACATGATCACGGGTGCGGCGCAGATGGACGGCGCGATACTGGTGGTGGCGGCGACGGACGGACCGATGCCGCAGACGCGGGAGCACATCCTGCTTGCGTACCAGGTGGGCGTGCCGTACATGATAGTGTTCCTGAACAAGGTGGATCTGGTCGATGATCCTGAGCTGATAGATCTGGTGGAGATGGAGCTGCGCGACCTGCTGACGAGCTACAAGTTCCCGGGGAACGAGATACCGATAGTCCGCGGGAGCGCGCTGAAGGCGCTGAACACGGACAATCCTGACGGCGAAGACGCGAAGTGCATATTCGAGTTGATGGCGGCGGTGGACGGGTATGTGCCTGAACCGGTGCGAGCGATAGACAAGCCGTTCCTGATGCCGATCGAGGATGTGTTCTCGATATCGGGACGCGGGACGGTGGTGACGGGTCGTATCGAGCGCGGCATCATCAAGGTGAGCGACAAGGCGGAGATCGTAGGTATCAGCCCGACGCAGGAGACGGTGGTGACGGGAGTGGAGATGTTCCGTAAGCTGCTGGACGAGGGTCAGGCTGGCGACAATGTCGGGTGTCTACTGAGAGGCATCAAGAAGGAGGATGTGGAGCGCGGTCAGGTATTGGCGAAGCCGGGCTCGATCACGCCGCACACGAAGTTCACGGCGGAGGTGTATGTGCTGTCGAAGGAAGAAGGCGGACGCCACACGCCGTTCTTCGAGGGCTACCGTCCGCAGTTCTATTTCCGTACGACGGATGTGACGGGCATCCTGCATCTGCCCGAGGGCGTGAAGATGATCATGCCGGGGGACAATGTAAAGATCACGGGCGAACTGATAGCGCCGATCGCGATGGAGGAAGGTCTCCGTTTCGCGATCCGTGAGGGCGGCCGCACGGTGGGCGCCGGCGTGGTGACAAAGATAATCGAGTAACTGTGAGGTGACGACGTGAGTGACAGGATCAGGATCAAGCTCAAGGCGTTCGACCACAAACTGTTGGACGGCGCGGTTTCGGAGATCATTGATACCGTTATCCGGACGGGTGCGCGCATCGCGGGCCCGATCCCGTTGCCGACCAAGATCCATAAGTACTGCGTTCTTCGATCGCCGCATGTGGACAAAAAGTCGCGCGAGCAGTTCGAGATGCGTGTCCATCGCAGGATACTCGACATACTCAATCCCACGACGCAGACGATGGACGAACTCATGAAGACCGACCTTTCGGCCGGTGTGGAGATCGAGATAAAGACCAGTTAGGGTATCCTGGAAAGAGAAATTAAACGGGGAGAGAAACCATGAGTGCAGGACTTATTGGGAAAAAGGTCGGGATGACGCAGATCTTCAATGAAGACGGCGTCTCGATACCCGTCACCGTCATCGAGGCCGGTCCCTGCTTCATCATACAGAAAAAGAGCGCCGAAAAGGACGGCTACTGTGCGGTCCAGATCGGTTTCGAGCAGAAGAGTAAAAATGTTCGTAAACCGGAAGCGGGGCATTTTAAGTCGGCCGGGAAAGGGATATTCCGCCGATTAAAAGAGTTTCGCGTCAACGAGAAAGATCTGCAGGGTCTCAATCTCGGCGACGAGTTGAAGGCGGACCTTTTCAAGGTCGGCGAGAAGGTCAAGGTGACCGGCTTCACCAAGGGCCGCGGTTTCACCGGCGTGGTGAAGCGTTGGAATTTCTCCGGCGGCAGCGATGCGCACGGCTCGAAATTCCACCGTAAGGGCGGCGCGGTCGGGCAGAATGTCCATCCGGGAAAGATATGGAAAGGTAAACGGATGGCCGGTCGGCTCGGCAACGAGCAGGTGACGATCAAGAATCTCGAGGTGGTAAAGATATACCCCGAAAAGAACCTGCTTCTGCTGAAAGGCGCCATTCCGGGCGCGACGGGTGGCGTCGTGTACATCAAGAAAAGTAAGTGACGGAGGAGATGATGCCGGTAATAGATGTATTTGACCGAGAAAAGAAAAAGGTCGGCGACATAACGCTGCATGATGAAGTGTTCGCCGTGAACTGGCAGGAGCGGCAGGTCCCGGTCTACGAGGTGGTCCGTATGCAGACGGCCGGCTGGCGGTCTGGGACCCATGCGACGAAGACCGTTTCGACCGTTTCCGGCGGTAACTCGAAACCTTTCCGCCAGAAGGGTACCGGTCGGGCACGGCGCGGCACCATGCGGGCGGGCATCATGCGGGGCGGTTATGTCATCCTCGGACCACAGCCGCGGGATTACTCCTATACGGTGCCGGCCAAGAAGCGGCGGCTTGCCGTGAAGGCGGTGCTTTCGGAGCGCCTCGAAAAAGGTAGCCTTTTCGTGATCAAGGGATTCGACTTCGATAAGGTCAAGACGCGGGAGGCAAAGACCCTTCTGAAGAAGACATGGGATCTCTCCGAGGCGATAATCATTACCGGTGACCGCGAGGAGAAATTCGCCTTGAGCGTGCGCAATATACCGGAATATCTGGTGTTGCATTTCTCCCAGGTGAATCTGTACGACATCATGGCGTATAGGACGATCCTCATGACCGAAGAGGCGGCGAAATACATTAATGAGGTCTATGTGTCATGAAAAAAATGAAATACTTTGGCATCATCAAGCGGCCCATCATCACGGAGAAATCGACGGCCCTGTCCCGTGGAGACGAGAAGGGGTACCTTTTCGAGGTCGCCATGGACGCTGAAAAGGATGATATCAAGGCAGCGGTCGAGAGTCTGTTCGATGTGAAAGTGAAAGAGGTCAATACCGTTATCGTGCGCGGAAAGGTCAAACAAGTGAAACGGGTGACCGGCAAACGGAACAATCGGAAAAAGGCATATGTGACCCTCCAGAAGGGATACAGCATCAATTTCATCGAAGGCGTATAACACAGGGGAGCGCTAATCATGGGTATAAAGACTTACAACCCCACATCGGCGGGAAGACGGAACATGTCGGTTGCCGATCACACGGTCCTGACCGAGAAGCGTCCCGAAAAGGCACTGGTCCGTTCGTTGAAAAAGTCGGGCGGGCGTAATGCCTACGGTCGCATCACCAGTCGTCGTCGTGGCGGCGGCAACAAACGCCTCTATCGCATCATCGACTTCAAGCGGGACAAGATAAATGTTCCGGGAAAGGTCGCGGCGATCGAATACGACCCGAACCGCAACGCGCATATCGCGCTCATCAATTATCTGGACGGCGAAAAACGCTACATCATCGCCCCGGAAAAACTCGAGGTCGGCGACACGATCATTTCGGCCGACAAGGATGTCGATGTGCGTCCTGGCAATGCGATGAAGTTGCGCTATATCCCGGTCGGCACGGTCATCCACAACGTGGAGACCAAGCAGGGAAAAGGCGGACAGATAGGTCGGTCTGCGGCCGCCGGCATACAGTTGCTCGGCAAAGAGGGCGACTATGCGACGGTCAGAATGCCTTCCGGCGAGATACGCATACTCCATTTGGAGTGTCGAGCGACGATCGGTCAGGTCGGTAACTCGGAAGCATCCAATGTTCGCATCGGCAAGGCGGGGAAATCTCGCTGGTTGGGCCGTCGTCCCAAGGTCCGTGGCGTTGTGATGAATCCGGTCGACCACCCGCACGGCGGCGGCGAGGGAAAGACCTCCGGTGGTCGTCATCCGGTATCCCCGTGGGGTAAGCCGACGAAGGGATACAAGACCCGCAACAACAAACGGACCGACCGTTTCCGCGTGCGGAGAAGAGGAAAGAAGTAAACAATACCGATTAATTCAAGAGCGAGGGAGACACCATGCCGCGTTCAGTAAAAAAAGGGCCGTTCGTTGATGCGCACCTGTGGAAGAAAGTGGTGAAGGCGATCGACTCAAGCGACCGTAAACCGATAAAGACCTGGTCGCGTCGCTCGACCATCGTACCCGAGATGGTCGGTCTGACCTTCGCCGTGCATAACGGGCGTAAGTTCCTCCCGGTGTTCATCACCGAGGAGATGGTGGGTTTCAAATTGGGCGAATTCTCTCCCACGAGGACCTTTAAAAGTCATGCCGGAGAGAAGAAAAAATAAATTGCAAAAATGAAGGAAATGCATACACTACCCCCGCTTAATTTTTTGTGAGTTGGAGAGGCTCAGATGGAAGATAAGACCGTGAAGGCGACGCTGAAGTATTATCGCATGTCCCCCCGACGGGTGCGCGAGGTCGCCGATGTGATCCGCGGAAAACGGGTCGAAGATGCTCAGAACATTCTTGATTTCACCAATCGAAGAGCCGCGGGGGCCCTTAAAAAATTGTTAAGCTCGGCTATCGCCAACGCCGGCAATAATTTCGGCCTTGACCCCGATCGTTTATTCGTGGTGTCCATAGCGGTCGACGAAGGACCGATGTGGAAACGGTTCATCACCAAATGTCGGGGACAGGCGAGCCGCATCGTCAAGCGCACCAGCCATATCACGATAGAACTTGGTGAGAAAAAAGAAAAAAAAGGATAACGAGGAGAGAGCAGGAGGTGTCCCTTGGGACAAAAGGTTAATCCCATCAGTTTGCGCGTCGGCATAACGAGGACCTGGAGTTCCGTATGGTACTCCCACCGGAATTATGCGAAATGGTTCCATGAGGACCTGAAGATCCGCGAAGCGATCAAGAAGGAATTCTATCTTTCCGGTATCGCCGCAGTGACCATCGAGCGGTCGGGCGAGAAGATAAAGGTCGTCATTCGTACCGCCAAGCCCGGTCTGGTCGTCGGCAAACAGGGCGCCGGCATAGAGAGAATAAAGCAGATCGTCGGCAAGATCGCGCAGAACGCCCAAGAGGTGTTCGTGCAGCCCGAAGAGATAAAAAAGCCTGAGATCAACGCGCAGTTGGTCTCGGAGAGCATAGCCGAACAGATCGAGAAACGGGCCCATTTCCGTCGCGTCATGAAGCGGGCTATGGGCAATGCGATCAAAAGCGGCATCGAAGGGATAAAGGTGCAGGTCGGCGGCCGTCTCGGTGGCAACGAGATCGCCCGGGTCGAGCACTATCATGAGGGCCGAACGCCGCTCCATACCCTGCGCGCCGATATCGATTTCGGGCACGCGGTCGCGCGCACCTCTTACGGCACGATCGGTGTCAAGGTCTGGATATACAAGGGCGAGGTCTCGAAGCGCTACGATTCGAGACGGAAGCCGGCAGAAAAGAGATCAACTTCTTCACAGGATAGGTGAGCGCCATGTTGATGCCGAACAAGGTAAAATATCGCAAGATGATGAAGGGGCGTATGGCGGGGATATCCACCGCCTGTAACGCCATAGACTTCGGCGAGTATGGTCTCAAGGCGCTTGAGTGTGGGTGGGTCACCAGTCGCCAGATAGAGGCGGCCCGTGTCGCCATCATGCGCATCGCCCGTAAAGGCGGTCGCATGTGGATCCGGGTGTTCCCCGACAAGCCGATCACGAAAAAGCCGCTTGAAACAAGGATGGGTAAGGGCAAAGGGAATCCGGAGGAATGGGTCTGCGTGGTGAAACCCGGTCGCATCATGTTCGAACTGGGTGACCTCGATGCCGTTTCGGCGAAAGAGGCGCTCCGCCTCGCTTCCTACAAATTGCCCATAAAGACTAAGATAGTCATGAAGGGGGACGAGATACGATGAAAAAGGTCGAGATGAAGAAGAAGAGCCGCGAAGAGTTGAAGGATCTGTTGCTCGTTCTCGAGGAAGAACATTTCAACCTCCGTGTCCAGAAGGCGATGGGGCAGTTGCAGAACACGGCCCGCATCAGATTGGTGAAGAAAGATATCGCCCGGGTCCACACCTTTCTTGCCGCTCCCTCTCAAAATACCGTAAAGGATAAGAGGTGATCCCCATGAAAGCAGGAAGCCATAAACGGACATTGGTCGGCGTCGTGGTGAGCGACAAGGCGGAAAAGACGGTCACGGTCTCGGTGCAGCGCCGTTACAAGCACCCCCTCTACAAGAAGATGATCACCACCCGCAAAAAATACCTGGTGCATGACGAACAGAACCTTTGCAAGATCGGCGACCGTGTTCGCATCAGCGAATGCGCACCTTTGAGTAAGCGCAAACGCTGGCTGATCGTTGAAAGGATAGTGTTGCAGGGAGACGGAGCATGATACAGGAACAGACCAGATTGGCCGTTGCAGACAACTCCGGCGCAAAGGAAGTACAGTGCATCAAGGTGTACGGCGGCTCCAAGCGGAGGTATGCCGGGATCGGTGATGTCATCGTCGTCTCGGTCAAGGATGCCGAGCCGAAAGGGAAGGTGAAAAAAGGCGAAGTGAAGCGCGCGGTCATCGTGCGGCAGGCGAAGGAGTTGAAGCGGGAGGACGGTTCCTATATCCGTTTTGACGACAACGCGGTGGTCATCCTCGACGATTACTATGAGCCGTTGGGTACCCGCGTGTTCGGCCCCGTCGCCCGTGAACTCAGGGTCAAAGGATTCATGAAGATCATATCTCTCGCCCCCGAGGTACTGTAAGGAGAATACCATGAGCACAATGGCGAATATCAAAAAGAACGATACGGTCCGCGTCATCACCGGTAAGGACAAAGGGAAGACCGGCAAGGTCTTGCGGATCATCACCGATACCGAGAAGGTGGTGATAGAGAATGTCAATGTGTACAAGAAACATCAGAAACAGGGACAGAACCGAGAGGCGGGGATCGTGGACAAGGCGATGCCCATCCATATCTCGAATGTGCGCGCGATCTGCCCCAAGTGTGCCAAAGCCACTTCGTTCCGCCGCAAAGTTTTGAGCGACGGAAAGCGGGTGCGCTTCTGTCGTGCGTGTGGCGAGACCATAGAGTAGGCGGAGATAGATGATGGAAGAAAAACAGAAAAAAGCGAAGACGCCCAAAGAACAGGCGGCGCCCGAGAAACAGAAGGCGGCAAAGCCGGCCAAAGAGGCGGCCAAAGAAAAGGCGCCGGAAGAAAAGCGGCCGAAATATGTGAGCAGGATGCGCACCTATTACCAGACGGAGATCCGGCCCGCGCTCCAGAAGGAGCTGGGCATCACCAATCCTATGGCGGTCCCGCGCATCGAGAGGATCGTGTTGAACATGGGTGTCGGTGAGGCCACACAAAATAAAAAACTTCTTGAGGACGCGGCCAAAGAGCTGGCGCTTATCGCTGGCCAGCGACCGGTCATCAACAAGGCGCGGAAGTCGATAGCCACCTTCAAACTGCGCGAAGGGACGCCTATAGGCACCTCCGTTTCTCTTCGCAAGGACCGCATGTACGATTTTCTTGACCGGTTGATATCGGTGGCGCTCCCGCGCGTCAAGGATTTCCGTGGCGTTTCCGGAAAGGCCTTCGACGGCAGAGGCAACTATTCACTCGGTATAAAGGATTTCATGATCTTTCCCGAGATCGATTTCAACAAGGTCGAAAATGTGAAAGGGTTGAATATCACGATATGCACCTCCGCCCGTGACGACAAGGCGGCGAAGGCGCTCCTCAAGATGTTCGGCATGCCGTTCAATAACTGATAGACAAAGATAAAGGAGGGTTTCTGTGGCCAGATTGACGATGATGCTGAAGGCGAAAAGAAAGCCGGCGTTCTCGACCCGCTACCACAACCGTTGCCCGTTGTGCGGTCGCGCTCGCTCCTACATAAGAAAGTTCGATATGTGCCGACTTTGTTTTCGCAAAATGGCGAGCAACGGCCTTATCCCCGGTATCATAAAATCAAGCTGGTGAACAGGAGAGAAGGATGAACGATCTGATATCAAACTACTTGACGCGTCTCAATAACGCGCTTCGGGCCAAGCACGAAACGGTCGTCGGTATCCCTTCCTCCCGCGTGGTGGAAGGGGTCAGCAAGGTGCTTAAGGAAGAGGGCTTCATCAGCGATTTCCGCGTCACCGATGTGGCCGGGAAAAAGACCATAGCCGTGGATTTCCGTTATCACAAAGGCAAGCCGGTCATTTCCCATATCGAGCGGGTCAGCAAACCGGGCCGTCGCGTGTATGTGCCGGTCAAGGAGATACCCTATGTGCGTGCCGGGCTTGGCCTGTGCGTGGTCTCCACCTCGAAAGGGGTGTTGACCGACAAAAAAGCGCGCGCTATCAATATCGGCGGCGAGATCCTTTGTAAGGTCTGGTAGCGAAAGGAGGTTACCGTGTCGAGAATAGGCAAGAAACCGATACCTTTTGACAGCAAGGTCGAGGTGTCGCTGAAAGAAGGCGTGTTGCGGGTCAAGGGTCCCAAGGGGACGCTCGAACAGGCGATCCACCCCAAGATAACGGTCCACATCGAGAAGAATGTCATCACGGTCGAGCGCGCCGATGACGAAAAGGCCACCAAGGCTTTGCATGGTCTGTTCCGTGCGTTGATACACAACATGGTGACCGGCGTGACCGCCGGTTTTTCTCGCGTACTCGAAGTGAAGGGTACCGGTTACAAGTTCGAGATGAAGGGGAACAAACTCTCCTTCCTGTTGGGCTTCTCGCACCCCGTCGAGTTCGACATACCCAAGGGTATCACCGCCGAGGTCAAGCCGGGCGAACTTACGCTGACGGCGGCCGATAAGCAGTTGTTGGGAGATTTTTCCTCGAAGATAAAGGCCCTGCGCCCGGTAGAACCCTATAAAGCCAAGGGCATCAGCTATCGCGGTCAGGTGATCCGGCGCAAAGCGGGGAAGGCGGCAGGCAAATAAACGGATAGAGGGAACGAGGTTACATCATGGACAGAAAGAAGAAAATAGATCAACGGATCAGAAGAAAGGCGTCGATCCGTAAGAGAATCGGGGAGGGCTCCCCCTCGCGTCCGCGTCTGACCGTTTTCCGGAGCAGCCAGAACATATATGCGCAGGTCGTGGACGACATCTCGGGAACGACGCTGGTCTCGGCATCGACCGTGGGCAAGGATTACAAGGAGGGCGAAGGGGACAAGAAAGCCGACGCCGCGCGGGTGGGCGAACTCATCGCGATGAAGTGCAAAGCGAAAGGGATCACCACGGTCGTGTTCGACCGTAACGGATATCTGTATCATGGCCGCGTCAAGGCTCTTGCCGAAGCGGCGCGTAAAGGCGGCCTGAAGTTTTAAACAGCGAACGGAACGAGGCAAGAGTGATGAAAGAGAAGCAGAAACCGATCAATCCCGAAGGGTTGGATCTTCGCGAGAAACTCATCTATGTGAACCGGGTCGCCAAGGTCGTCAAGGGCGGCAAGAATTTCAGTTTCGCCGCGCTCATGGTGATCGGTGACGGTCATGGTCATGTCGGGCTTGGTCTCGGCAAGGCGCGCGAGGTTCCGGAAGCGATAAAAAAGGGTATAGCGCGGGCACGCAAGAACCTACGCCATATAACGATAGAGAAAGGAACGATCCCCCATGAGGTGCTCGGGGAATTCGGTGCCGGCAGGGTCTTTCTGCGCCCTGCTTCGCCCGGTACCGGCGTTATCGCCGGCTCAGCGGTCCGCTCGGTGCTTGAACTTGTCGGCGTGACCGATATCCTCACCAAAAGCATCGGGTCCAGTAATCCGCACAATATGGCCAAGGCCACGCTGAAGGCGCTTCTTTCCATGGAGAATATGGACGAAGTGCAAGAGAAGCGGAACATTTCCATCGTCGATTACCAGTCAAAGAAATAGGAGATACCCATGCGCCTCCACGAACTGAAGAAACCGGAAGGCCTGAAATCGAGAAAGATCATCGGGCGCGGGAACGGGTCGGGACATGGCAGGACCTCCACCAAAGGGCACAAGGGACAGCGTTCCAGAGCCGGCCGGTCGGTCCGGAGGGGGTTCGAAGGTGGCCAGATGCCGCTTATCAGACGGCTCCCCAAGAGAGGCTTTTTTAACCTGTTCCGGGTCGAGGTGACCGAGATCAATGTCCGCTATCTGGATAAATTCGAGGCGGGGACCACCGTCGATCCGGTGAAACTTGCGGAAGCGGGACTTTGCAAGGGGAATGAGACCTGCATCAAGATCATCGGCCGCACCGAACTTCAGCACCCGCTGACCGTTATCGCCCACAAATTCACGAAGGGGGCGAAGGAATCGATAGAGAAAGTCGGTGGAAAAGCGGAGGAAATGAAACTTGATCAGTAGGATACTCTCCAACATATTCAAGATCCCCGACCTGCGCGAGCGGGTCCTTTTCTCGCTCTTCATTCTTGCGGTCTACCGGATGGGGATATTCGTGACGACGCCCGGTGTCGACAAGAATATCATGGCCGACATCATGGCGACAAAGGGCTCGACGACGATCCTCGGCCTTTTCAACATGTTCTCGGGCGGCGCGCTTGAACAACTCTCCATCTTCGCGCTCGGCATCATGCCCTATATCAGTTCCTCCATCATTTTCTCCCTTCTGGCGGTGGTCATCCCGCAGATAGGAGAGATGCAGAAAGAGGGCGAACAGGGACAGAAGAAGATCGTGCAGTACACCCGCTACGGCACGGTGCTTCTTTGCATATTCCAGGGTCTTATGATGGCGAAGTTCCTTGAAAGCCTTACCGGTCGTGCCGGCGAGGTGGTGGTACAGGACCCGGGGTGGTTCTTCCGCGCGCTGACGGTCATCACCCTGACGACCGGCACCCTGTTCCTGATGTGGCTGGGTGAACAGATATCGGAGCGTGGCATTGGCAACGGTATCTCTCTGATAATCTTCGCCTCCATCGTGGCCCGCTTCCCCAATATGTTCTCGCAACTCGTAAAGTATCTCAATGAGGAGATGATAAAGCCGTTCCATCTGGTGATCTTCATCCTGGTGCTGGTCCTCGCCTTCACCGTTATCGTGTTCGTGGAGAGTTCCCGTCGCAAGATACCGATACAATACGCGCGAAGGGTGAGTGGCGGCAGGACCTTGCAGAACAGTTATCTCCCGCTCAAGATCAATACCTCCGGCGTCATTCCTCCGATATTCGCGAGCGCGTTGCTGGTGTTCCCCGCCACCATCGGCGGCTTTATGAACGCCGAATGGATGGGACCATTGCAACAGATGTTGCGCCCGGGCGGCTGGTTGTATGAATTGCTTTACATAACGCTTATCATCTTTTTTGCCTTTTTTTATACCTTCGTGCAGTTCAAGACCGATGATGTTGCCGAGAACCTCAACAAGAACGGTGGCTACATCCCCGGTATCCGTCCCGGCAAGGAGACGGTCGCTTACATCAACAAGGTCCTGAGCCGGATAACCTTCGGCGGGGCGATATACCTGACGGCGATCTGCCTGATACCCGATCTCCTGCGCGATAAGATGGGACTGCCCTTCTACATGGGCGGCACCTCGATCCTCATCGTCGTGGGCGTGGCCATGGATACCGCCTCTCAGATAGAATCCTACCTCATCAGCAATAACTACGAGGGCTTTTCCATCGGTGGTAAGGGCTCGCTCGTCAAAAGCAGGAGCCGCTAGGGGCAGATGATGCAGGACGGGCGCTACCTTTACCTCTTTCTTCTCGGCAAGCCGGCCTCGGGCAAGGGGACCCAGATCCGTCGTATCCTCGAGACCTTCGAGGGGACCTCTTTTTCCACCGGCGATGCTTTGAAGGATCATATCGCCCGCGGTACCGAACTCGGTAAACGGGTGAAGAGCATCATCGAGAGCGGCGCGCTGGTGTCGGACGACATAGTGATGGCTCTCTTTAAGGATAGTGCCCAGCGACTTGTCCCGGTCAAGGGGCGGGCGCTATTCCTCGTGGATGGGTTTCCCCGCACCATCGGTCAGTACGAGATGGTTCGCGCCTACCTGCGCGAGCAGGGCGCGTCCTATTCGTTCGTATACTTCTCCATAAATGATGAGGTCATCCTTCGCCGGTTCGCGGGACGGCTCGTGTGTAATGCCTGTTTCTCCCCCTTCTCCACCCTGAGTTCTTCCTTGAAAGAGAAGGATGCCTGTCCGTTGTGCAAAAAAGGTGCGCTGATCCGTCGCGCCGACGATAACGAGACCGTGGTGCGCAACCGGCTCGCCGAGTACCGGAGGTCGACCGCGCCCATGGTGACGCATATCGCGGATAACGAGAAAGGATATTTCGCCGAAGTGAATGGCGCCTGTTCGGTCGACGAGACATTTACCGAGGTCAGATCGTTGCTGGAGAAGCAACGGATCGCCTTGAAACAGTGAAGGGAGTCCATGGCTAAAGAAGAAGGGATCGTGCTGGAGGGCGTTATCGTGGAGACGCTTCCGAACGCGATGTTCAGAGTGGAACTCGAGAACAAGCATCAGGTCCTGGCCCATGTGTCCGGCAAGATGCGAAAATATTTCATAAGGATCCTGCCCGGGGACCGGGTGCAGATAGAACTCTCCCCCTACGATCTGACGCGGGGGAGGATCATTCATCGCATGAAAGCGACAGTGGACGAGAGGTGATACTATGAAAGTGAGAGCTTCGGTCAAAAAGATCTGCACGAAATGCAAGATCATCAAACGAAAAGGGATCTTGAGGGTCATCTGTGAGAATCCCAAGCACAAACAGAAACAAGGATAGCGACAAAAAAGGAGGTGCAGCTTGGTTCGTATTGCGGGAGTAGATCTTCCCCGGAAGAAACAGATGGAGATCGCGCTTACCTACATCTACGGTATCGGTCGGTCGCGCGCCAGAGAGATACTTGAAGAGGCGGGCGTCGAGATGACGCTTAACTCCGATAACATCAGCGAGGCGCAGGCGGCGAAGATCCGCGAGGTGATAGAGAAGGGATACACCGTCGAAGGTGACCTGCGCAAAGAGACCATCATGAACATCAAGCGGCTCATGGATCTCGGCAACTATCGCGGCCTGCGTCACAGAAAAGGTCTGCCGGTGCGGGGTCAGCGCACCCACACCAACGCCCGGACACGCAAGGGGCGCCGCCGTAACATGATGAAAAAGAGCTAGAGAGGGATAGACCATGGCCGAACAAAAGAAGAAGAAGGTCCGGAAGAATATCCAGACAGGGCTGGCGTATGTCCAGTGTTCTTTCAATAACACCATCGTTACCATCACCGATGTGAGCGGTAATGTGCTCAGCTGGTCGAGTGCGGGGCTCAAGGGGTTTCGCGGTTCCAAGAAGAGCACTCCTTATGCCGCTCAGATGGCGGCCGAGGATGCCGGCAAGAAAGCGAAAGAATACGGCCTGCGCACACTCAGTGTGTATGTGAAAGGTCCGGGCAACGGTCGCGAGGCGGCCATCCGCGGGCTCGGCAACGCCGGATACAACATCATGCTCCTCCGTGACATCACGCCGATCCCGCACAATGGGTGCCGGCCGGCGAAACGGAGAAGAGTATAGTTGTCGGAAGCGTAAACTTTTAATCGAAGGTAAAAGGAGGAAGCTTTGGCGAAGTACAAGGAAAGCAGTTGCAAGATCTGCCGCAAGGAAGGGGCGAAACTTTTCCTGAAGGGCGAGCGGTGTCATTCCGAGAAATGTGCCTATGACCGTCGTCCCTACGGCCCCGGTCAGCACGGCAAGGATCGTAAACGCACCACCGATTATCGGGTCCAGTTGCGCGAGAAGCAGAAGGTGAAATTCATGTATGGTCTTCTGGAAAGCCAGTTCCGGCTGTTCTACGACCGTGCCGTCAAAAAGAAAGGGGCCACCGGCGAGAACCTCCTCAATCTGCTCGAGCGGCGTCTGGATAATGTAGTGTTCCGCCTAGGGATGGCGTCGAGCCGTGCGCAGGCGAGGCAACTCATCAGCCATCGCCATTTTCTTGTCAACGGCAAGATCACCGATATCGCGTCGTTCATCGTCAAGCAGGGCGATGTCATACAGATAAAGGAAGCCAGCAGGACGACACCGGTGTTCAAGGCGTCCCTCGAATATGCCGGGGAGCGGGTACAGGTCCCGACATGGCTCCAACTCGAGAAGGAGCAATTCAAGGGATCGGTGCTTCGGGAACCCGAACGGACCGATATCTCGGCCGACATCAAGGAGAATCTTATCGTCGAGCTTTATTCCAAGTAAACTGCGAGGTGCCCGGGATGTATCGTCAGAACTGGAAAACGCTTATTATGCCGAAAGAGGTGAAGGTGGTCGAGCAGAACGAAGCGGGCACCTTTGCCCGATTCATATGCGAGCCGCTCATGAAGGGGTATGGGATCACGCTGGGGAACTCTCTGCGGAGGATATTGCTGTCCTCCATACGCGGAGCGGCGATCGTGGCGGTGAAGATCAAAGGGGTGGAGCACGAGTTCTCGACCATCCCGGGGGTCAAGGAGGATGTGGTCAATGTCTTCCTCAATCTCAAGCAGATCCGTTTCGTCGCGCACGAGGAGAAGATGCATCATCTGGTCCTGCGTAGGAAGAATAAGGGCATGGTGACGGCCGGCGATATCCCCGAAACGGCCGCGATCAAGATACTCAACAAGGATCAGGTGCTCTTCGAGATGGATGAGAATGTCGATGTCGAGATGGAACTGCTCGTGATGTCCGGACGCGGCTATGTCCCCGCCGAGGATCACGATCCCTCTCTGTACAGCGAGGGTTTCATCCCGATAGATTCGTTCTTCTCCCCGGTGGTTCGCGTAAGTTACGCCATCACCGGCGCCCGCGTGAAGAACAACTTCAATTACGACAAACTGACCATCGAGGTGGAGACCGACGGCGCGATGCATCCGCGCGATGCGCTGGCGTATGCGTCGATGATCCTGCGGGAGCACACACGATTCCTCATCAACTTCGCCATAGAGGAGGAGACCGAAGGCAAGGAGGGCGACCTGTCCGAAGAGACCGACTGGAATCTCTACAAGACCATAGATGACCTCGATCTGTCGGTCCGCTCCTACAATTGCCTGAAGAGCGCCAATATCCGTTTCGTCGGCGATCTGGTGAAGAAGAGCGAGGCGGAGATGCTCAAAACGAAGAATTTCGGCCGCAAGTCGCTGAACGAGATAAAACTCATACTCCTCAATATGGGACTGTATTTCGGGATGGAGTTGCCCAACTTCCCCGACCAGCGCATCCTTGATCAGATAGAGAAAAAGAAAGAAAAAGAAGGCAAGTAAGGGAGACCATCATGAGGCATAAAAAAGACAATAAGCGGCTGGGGCGTCCGACGGAACACCGCGAGGCGATGCTGACGAACCTGTTGCAGTCGCTCATCAAGCATGGCCGCATCACGACAACGCTCGTCCGCGCGAAAGAGTTGCAACGGCTCGCCGACCGGGTCGTGACCATCGCGAAGAAGCGTTCGCACGCCGCCTATGTGCAACTCACGAAATACATCAAGTCGGAACGCGAACTCCTGATCCCGAAACTCATGGAAGAGATCGCGCCGAAGTTCGCCGAACGGAAAGGCGGTTACACCCGCGTGGTGAAACTTGGTTTCCGCCGCGGCGACGCCGCGCCCACCGCCATCATCGAGTACCTGTACGAAGTGCTGACGGGGAAGAAACTCGAGGAAGAGGCGTCCGGCGAGAAGAAACCGGCGAAAGCGAAAAAGCCCGCCGTGAAGAAGGCGCCCGCCAAGAAGGAGGAGGCCCCCAAGAAGGAGGCCAAGGCGAAAAAGGAAAAGGCCGAGGAAAAAGAACCGGCCAAGAAAAAGAGCGCCAAGAAGAAAGACGAATGACCCGCGATAGCGTGACAGGAATTCCGGCGGGGGATCGTTATTGGTCCCCCTTCTTTTTTTGAGCGGCGGCATGGTCGATCTGGTCTGCACCTTCATTTTCCTTGGGGCGATGTTCGCGGGCTACCTCGCCGGCGGGTTCCGTGAGATATTCAAGGTGGGGGTCATGATCGGGCTCATGGTCCTGTTCATGCTCCCCTCGGTCAAAGCGGTCTTCCTGCAGTTCGGGCCCGCCGCCAACGGCATATTCATCGTTTCGTTCCTTGCGATCTATGTGGCCGCCTCATGGCTGGTCATGTGGGCGCTCAAGGGGCTCGTCGAGTCGCAGGAAGGGGTCATCGGCGGCCTGAATAAGGCGATAGGCATCATCGCCGGTTTCTTCAAGGCGACCCTCCTCATAGTGTTCGCCGCCTATATCACCCGATTCCTCTGGTCGAAGAGGATGCTCGCCGAGGTGAAGCCCTATCTCGACGACTCCTTCATCTTTTCGATAGCGAGCGCTATACTCGATTTCTTTCTCTAGGTGGCCTGTCGCTATCCTTGACAAACTTTTGGGGTCCCGATAGCGTTGCTATGAGGAAAAGGTCCATGATTTTCAGGAGGAAGTTATGAGTGAGGTACAAAAGGTCGAACTCAACTGGTCGAAACTGGGATTTTCCTACCTCAGGACAGACAAGCGCTTCATCGCGCACTGGAAGAACGGCTACTGGGAGAAAGGCACGCTCACCGAGGACAACAAACTGCACATCGATGAGGGGGCCTGTGCGCTCCACTATGGCCAACAGTGCTTCGAGGGGCTCAAGGCCTTCACGACCAAGGACGGCCGCACGGTGCTGTTCCGTCCCGATCAGAACGCCAAGCGGATGCAGCGCTCCGCCAACGCGCTTCTCATGGTAGCGGTCCCCGACGAGATGTTCATCGAGGCGTGCGAACAGGTGGTCCGCGCCAACCTGAAATGGATACCGCCCTACGGCCACGGCGCCTCGTTCTACCTGCGCCCGTTCCTGATCGGCGTCGGTGAGAACCTCGGCGTCCGCCCTGCTCCCGAATACATTTTCTCGGTCTTCGGCTCACCGGTCGGCCCCTATTTCAAGGGTGGGCTTCAGCCGGTCAAGTTCAGCGTGTCGGAATACGACCGCGCGGCACCCAATGGCACCGGATCGGTGAAGGTGGGCGGCAACTACGCCGCGAGCCTCCACGCCCATGAGATCGCCGTCAAGGCGGGCTACGCCGACTGCATCTACCTTGACCCGTCGACCCACAGGAACATCGAGGAGGTCGGTGCCGCCAACTTCTTCGGCATCACCAAGGACAACATCTTCGTCACACCGAAGTCGAACTCTATATTGCCGAGCATCACCAAATACTCCCTCATGCACATTGCCGAACATTACCTGAAGATGAAGGTCGAGGAGCGCGATGTCCCGATCGACCGGCTGGACGATTTCGTCGAGGCAGGCGCCTGCGGCACCGCGGCGGTCATCACGCCGATAGGCGGTATCTTCCATAGCGGCAAACTGCACACCTTCTACGCCGACGGCAAGGAGGTCGGGCCGGTCTCGCGAAAACTTTACGATCTGCTGACCGGCATGCAGACCGGCGTCGTTGAGGCGCCGCAGGGCTGGGTCCACGAAGTGAGGTGACCGCCGTTACCGGCTCTTGAGCGTGGAAAGGAAGGTGCTAAGATCGTATCCTTCCCGGATCTCCTTGAGCAATCTTTTCCCTTTTTCGGTCAGCGTGAAACGCATCTCCCGTTTGTCGGTCTTCCCGATGCTCCGGTCGACGAGGGCTCGTTTTTCGAGCAGAACGACCGTGCGGGACATGAGTGAATAGGTCACGCCGAGTTCTTCGGCCAGATCGCTGCTGCGTTTCGCCTTGCTCCCTTCGAGGGCGCAGAGCGTGAGAGCGGCGTTGAGAAGCAGAGCGTGATTCTTGACGAGATGGTTCTCGAAGGAATAGACGGCGTGCATGACCTCTTTCATCTTGTTGAGCGCCTGTTCTTTCATGATGTTCCTCTCCTTCGTGGTTGAACGACCGCTTTCTTCTTTTTCATTTCTTTTCTGGGATAAGCATAAAACGGGCCGCGAAAAACGCCCGACATGATCGGTACCGAGTGGAAAAAACTATAAAAAAGCGGCGGCGCTCCGCCCTTTTTTGTCGCCGGAAGGCCGGTTTTCGTAAAGATGATGCCCTGAAATTGACAAGACCCCTTTTCGCACTATAATGACCCCGCTTTGACCGTACCGGAGCTGATGGAGAGAGACGAACAACTCATGCGCGAGGCGCTTGCTCTTGCCCGCCGTGCGGCGCAACGGGGCGAGGTGCCGGTCGGAGCGGTGGTGGTCCTTGACAATCGAATCGTCGGTATAGGGTACAATCGCCGCGAATGTACCCAATCGCCGCTTGCCCATGCCGAGGTCCTTGCTATCGAGGATGCCCGGGATCAGGTCGGTTTCTGGCGCCTCGAGCGATGCGAGCTTTTCGTCACGCTGGAGCCGTGCGTCATGTGCTGTGGCGCGATCGTCCAGTCCCGCATCGCCCGGGTCTGTTTCGGTGCGCGTGACCCCAAGGGGGGCGGCGCGGTGTCGCTCTACACCCTGCTCACCGATCCGCGCCTGAACCATCGTTGCGAGGTCGTGGAAGGGGTCCTGGGCGACGAATGCGGCGCGATGTTGACTGATTTCTTCAGGAATATCAGGACCATGTCAAAGTGAGGAGAGATGTCCGAGTGGTCGAAGGAGCTTGACTCGAAATCAAGTGTGCTCAGCGATGGGTACCTAGGGTTCGAATCCCTATCTCTCCTCCAGGTTTTTTTGTTGTGGAGAGGTGTCCGAGTTGGCCGAAGGAGCACGATTGGAAATTGTGTGTGGTAGCAATGCCACCGAGAGTTCGAATCTCTCCCTCTCCGCCATTTTTTCTTGTGGCCGGGAACCGTACAATGCGCCCCGCGAACCCCGCTAGGTCCGAAAGGAAGCAACGGTACCGGACCGCGCATGTGTTGCGGTGTCCCCGGCCTTCAATTGATCATGCGACACGGATAACCAGAGGTTGACGGTATGCGCGCTCTTTTTGCTTTTCTGCTTCTTGTCCCGATGCTACTTGGCGCGGAGGATCCGGTGCCACCGGCGTCTCCGGCCGTTCCCGAAAAGATAACGCCGGAGATCTCACGCGATGTCATTGCGCGGCTGACCGCGAAGTACGCCAAAATGTATGAGCGGTACGCCGGCTGTCAGTCGACCCGACACCTTGAGATCCAGTGGTACAAACCCGAGAAGATGGAACTGGTCAAGACCGAAAAGGTGGTCTATACCCGTTACGACGATTTTTACGAGGACCTTGCATACAAGACCCTCTCCTATGAGGTCGATGGCAAGCCGGCCGACCCCGACGATTACGACCCGCACGAATCAAAACCGGGCATCCCGGTATTCGACCGGAACGGCGAAAAAGAATACCTGCGCACCGTCGTCGGTATCGAGAGCATCAAGGGACAGCCGGCCTACAAGATACAGGTCACCCCGCGCGATCCCCGCAACGAACATTTCAAGGGGTATGTCTGGGCCACCGTCGCCGATCTTGAACTTGTGCAGTTCAGGGGAACTGCCGGGAAGTTCCGCATCGGCCTGCATGAACTGTCGGTGTTCTTCGAAGCGAAGGACTTCGGCGACTATAACTGTTTTACCGCCGGACACACCGAGGCGCGCATCGCCTTTTTCATCTTCCAGCCGGAACGCATACTCCATTTCAAATGGCAGGCCACCGATTTCAAGCCCATGACAAAAAGTAAGTGAATCTTCGTTGACCTTTTCTCGAAAAAGAGGTACAACGGGGCGGAACGATACCACAGTGCACCGGGAGGATATCATGCGTGGAATGTTCATCGTAGCCCTGATGGTCGCGGTTGGCGTGCTCGTCGCGGCCGAGGCCCCCAAGGCGCCGGCGACCGAGACGAAGAAAGAGGGAGCGGTCGAGGTCAATAAGACGGAGGCGACCCCCGCAGCGAAGAAAGATGAGGCCGGGAAGCCGAAAGCGCCCGCTCTAGCCCCGGCGCTGCCCGAGCCGAAGGAGTACGAGGTAAAGGACGAAGTGGTCACCGACACCAAAAGTCTTCTCATGTGGCAGAGGAAACACGCCGACAAAAGCATGACCCACAAGGAGGCGGAGGGATACTGCGAGGCCCTTACCCTCGCCGGCCATGATGACTGGCGCCTGCCGACCATATCGGAGCTGCGGACGCTCATCGTCGGGTGCCAGAGCGGTACCGACGCCTGCAAGGTGAGCGATCAGTGCCTCGCGGCGAAATGCCTGAGCATCACCTGTTCCTGCCAGAAACTCAAAGGTCCCGGCGAGAACGGGTTTTACTGGCAGGTCGGCGTCTGGCAGGGGGAAGGCAAGTATTTCTGGTCCTCCTCGATACAGGGGGGCAAGAACGGCAAGCGGGCGTGGGATGTCGGGTTCAACTACGGGAATGTCTATGATTTCGACCGCACGCAGAAGGCCGATGCCCGTTGCGTGAGGAACGCGAAATGATCCGCTTTTTCACTCAAAAATAAGGCGACGCTTCTCTCTTGACTTGTTTTTCCGGTAAGATACAATCGCCCCATTGGTGTACCGAACCACAACAATCTGGGAGGCGTGTCATGACGCGGTTTCTGTTCGTAACGGTGTTCCTTTTTCTGGCTTGTATCGCCTGTACGACGACCGAGGAGGGCGAACTGCTTGACAACGAGGTCGCCGGCGACAGTGATGAAGCGGCGACCAGTGATGAGCCGGGCAGTGAATCCACGCCGATGGACGAGGATGTCTTGGTCGCCGATGACGAACAGAACGACGAACTGATCCCGGATCAGGACAACGCCGCCTGCGAGTGGGACGATCCGAACGGCGATGACGATGAGGACGGCATACCGAACCAGGTCGAGGGATGCGGCGACGCCGACCTTGACGGCGCCCCCAACCATCTCGATACCGACTCGGATGGCGACGGCCTTCTCGACAAGGACGAGTGTCCTTCCCAGCCGTGCAAGAACAGCGATCAGGATGAAAAACCCGATTTTCTCGACAAAGACTCCGACAATGATGGTCTGGCCGACAAGGAAGAGTCGACACTCGGCACCGATCCGTACGATAAGGACACCGACGACGATGGTTCGGACGACCTTGCCGAGATCGTCTACGAAAAGGAGCACCCGGGAAGCGCCGACCCGAAGGATCCGAACAAGAAGATACCCGATGGGCTTTTCTATGTCGTCCTGCCCTATCAGGCGCCGGAGGATGTGACCCGGACGCTTCTGTTCTCTACCGATTTCTCACGGGTGGATATCGGTATCATGCTCGATCTCTCCGGATCGATGGAGCAGGAACTCAACAACCTGCGCGACGAGATACAGACCAAGATCATCGAGGGGATACCGCTGGAACTGCCCGGGGTCGATATCGCCTTCGGCTTTCTTCATTTCCAGCATTATCAGCAGAACCTGATGTTCCAGGTCGATCAAACGATAACGACCGACGGTGCGAAGGTCGTGACCGCGGTCAACCAGTACACCGCCGACGATGTCTGGGGCGGCGTCGAACCGATGGTCGAGGTGCTTTATCAGGCGTCGACCGGTGAGGGACTGACCGCTAACTATTTTCAAGAGGCCTCTTTCGGTGGCGGCTACACGACCAACGCCATCAATCTGCCGCCGACCGACTGCACGGGTGAGGCGGGGAACATCGGCGGGATGTGTTTCCGCACCTTCGCCCTACCGATATTCATCATGATCACCGACGAGAAATTCCCGGTCATCGGCATCCAGGGTACGGCGAGCTGTCCGGCGCAATCCAGTTATTTCCAGGATCCCGAGGGCTGCTGGGATCCGAACTTCATGGGGCATTCGTTCGAAGAGGCGATCAGCGCGATGAACAGCGTCAACGCGAAGTTCATCGGCATCGATTCGGGCTTTAAATGTGACGGAACGGAAGATGAGAACGGGAATTGTGATTCGACCTATTCGCCGACAGATGACGCGAAGAATGATTTCCTCATGGTGGCCGATATGACGGCATCGCTCGATCTTGACGGCACCGCGTTCCTCTACCACACCGCCGATTCCACCGGTAATGGTCTTTCGGATCAGATAGCCGATGCGGTGAAGCAGCTCACCACCTTCATCGAAAAGGACATAAACACCGTCGCCGAATCGGACGAGTCGTGCAACGACATCAGTGCGGCCGCCTTCATCGTTTCATCAAAACCGAATAAGGCCGATCCGGATAACGGCTATGCGAGCAAGGACGATACCACCTTCTACAAGGTCCAGCCCGGCACCGAGGTCTATTTCGATGTCCATTTTCACAACGATTTCTGTCGCAACACGGCACTCGATCCGAAGGTGTATAAGGCGCGCATCAGGGTCCTCGGCGAGGGGGCGTTCCTGTCGTCGCGCGAGGTGCAGGTCATCATTCCCGGTTCGCAGGCCGAGTAAAAACAGTTAGATGTACGGAGGAATGCGATGAGAGCATGCATAGGTGCTTTGATCCTTTTTATATCGGGCTCGCTTTTTGCGGCCGATGCCTGTTACTACGGCGCCGGCAAGAAGTTCTGCATGACCCGTGTGGGCGACACCGTTTCCTACCGCGGCGGCGCGCCGATGAAACTTACCGGCGAACTGGGGCTCCGGTTCGTCGACGGTACCACCGAGGCGGCCCGGCAGAAACTGCTTTCGCTGTATGCGCTTACCCCGGTCGGGACCGTCACCGGTCTGCCGCAATACCTCAAGGTCCGTCTCGCGCCGGACGCCGATCCCTTCGCGATAGGAGCGCGGCTCGTCGAGACCGGCGCGGTCAAATGGGCCCAGCCGGTCTGGTACGAACGGCCCGAACTGCTTTCGACCACGCCGGACGACACCTACTACGGCGACGCGTGGCACCATCCGATGATACACAGTCCCGAGGCATGGGACACGACCATCGGCCATCCGCGTTCGGTCGTCGCGATCGTCGATTGCGGCACCGACACCCAGCACCCCGATCTCTATTCCCATATACTCATGGGGAACAGTTTCGCCTCCAACGAGCCCTATGTAGATCCCGACCCGAGCGGCAACAACATGACCGCCTATTCGCGGGCCCACGGCACGGCGGTGGCGGGTGTGGCGGTGGCCACCGGCAACAACGGCTTCGGCGTCGCGGGCGTCTGCTGGGACTGCGGACTCTTACCGGTCAAATACTTCGGGAACGAGATATACATCCCGAACGACCGCAAACTCGCGGCGCTCACCTGGACGGTCGATAACGGCGCGTGGGTCATCAACAACTCGTGGCTCATCAATCAGGACAAGGACGGCGACGCCTGCAAATCGAACATCCCCTACGACAACTACGCCGGAGAGGCGGTCGCCTACGGCAAGGCGAACGGCCGCGGCGGTCGCGGGACGGTGATGGTATTCGGCGCCGGGAACTCGGCCTGCGACACCCAGTGGAACGACAACTTCAAGAATCTGCACGGCGACATCCTCGTGGTATCGGCGCTTCGTTCGACCGGCGACATCACCGATTACTCGAACTACGGCATCTACATCGACATCGCGGCGCCCTCGGGCTTCGACACCGCCGACAACAAAGGGCTCGTGACGACCGATTGGACCGTCGCCGGCATGGGGTATAACCCTCATTTCATGAACGACCTGCCCGACCAGAGTTACACCAAGTTCTTCAACGGCACTTCGGGCGCCGCGCCGGTGGTGAGCGGCGCGATAGGACTGCTGCTCTCGGTCGCGCCGTACCTGACCCACGCCGAGGTCATCGCCTGCGTGAAACAGTCGGCCGCCGCCGGCACACAAGACTGTATCTACGGTAGCGACGAAGAATGCTACGGCGCCGGGGTGCTCAATGTGCAGGCGATGGTCGAGAATGCCAAGAACGGTCTGTGCGGCGGCACACCGGAATGCGATGGCCCCGAGGACTGCGGTGACGGTGACTGCTGGAACGGCATCTGTGTCGAAGATAGTGCCACGACCGATGACGAAGTGGAGAATGATGACGATCCGCAGACCGGCGAAGGTTCCGGTCCCGATTGGGTTGAGGCCCAGCCGGATACCGATACGACGGTCACCGATGATCAGCCGGTCGTCGATGATACGCCGGTGACCGACGAGTCGACCCCGGACGCCAACGGACAGAACGATGAGACACCCGGCACCGACGCCATCGATCCGGTGAACGACGACAATGGTTGCGGCTGTTCGCTTCTGTAATTATTCCCCCATACTTTTTGACAAATCGTTCAAATAGTGATTCAATGGAGAACTTTCCCGAGGGTTTCTTAAAAGCAAAGAGGCGGAGGTTCCCATGAGTAGCAGGGGTGTGTTCGAGAGACAGGTGGCGCTTTCGGTCCTGTTCCTTTGTTCGCTTTTCCTTATTCTGGCCTGTGGCGGCGCTGAGGGAACGGCGGAAAGCGGCATCCAGCCGCTCGTGGAGGTCTCTCCGGGGATCGACGGAAAACCGATGGCCGATGCGAAGGTCGTGGCGCCGTTCGATCTCGGCAATGTCATACGGCAGGTCAAATATGCTTTCAGGCCGGAGGGCGATACCTTCACCGGTGGCGCTCTTGGCTATGCGGTCACAACGCGGAAGGATGGTGCGTTCGCCGTGACGCCGCGTCACGAGCCGACGGAGGGAACCCCGATCATCGGCGCGCCGGTCCGGTTCGAGACCGTTTCGCTGGGTGACGGCGCGGCGGCGCAGTCGCAGGATGGTCATCTGGCCATAGCGCGCGGCGTGGTCACCGAGCATCTGCGGAACTCGGAAGAGGGGGTCGAGCAGAGTTGGTCCTTCGCGGCGCGTCCCACCGGAACGGACGATATCGTTATCCGGGTCGCGGTGTCGGGGATGGCCTACATCGGCGAGACCGAAAAGGGGCTTCATTTCGCCGAAGAAAGCGGCATCGGGGTGCGTTACGGTCACGCAAAGTGGATAGACAACGATAAGAAAGAAACGGCGATACCGGCGGTGTTCCGTGACGGCAACATCGAACTGACGGTGCCGCGAGAACTCGTTGACGGTTCGACCTATCCGGCGGTGCTTGACCCGGTCATCGGACCCGAATTCGGGATGGACCAACCGGTCGCGGTGCCCCAATCTTCAACCCAGTACTATCCGCGGGTTGCCTTTGACGGGACCAACTATCTGGTCGTGTGGCAGGATAACCGCAACGGTACCTGGGATATCTACGGGGCGCGGGTCAGCAAGGTGGGAAGTCTGCTCGATACGCTGGGGATAGCGATATCGGGGGCGAATAGTGATCAACAGCGCCCTGCCGTCGCCTTCAACGGGACCAACTACCTTGTTGTCTGGCAAGACAATCGCAATGGAAGCTATACCGATGTCTACGGGGCGCGGGTAAAACCCGACGGCACGGTTCTTGATGCAAGCGGAATTGCCATGACGACGGCCAATTATTATCAGCAGAATGTCGATGTCGCCTCCGATGGTACGAACTGGTTCGTGGTGTGGCAGGATTACCGGACCGGCGGAAGCTTTGACATCTACGGTGCGCGGGTGAATGGGGCGGGAAGCGTTCTTGACGGGTCGGGCATACTGATATCCAACGCCAATTGGGACCAAGATTATCCCGCCGTCGCTTTCGACGGTACCAATTATCTGGTCGTGTGGGCCGACTACCGTACGGGGAATTGGGATATCTACGGTGGGCGGGTAAAGACCGATGGAACGGTACTTGAGGCGACCGCGACCAATATCATGATATCGAATGCAAGTAACACGCAGGAATGGCCCGATGTCGCCTTCAACGGTACCAATTACCTCGTGGTGTGGCATGATGTCCGTACCGGCTCATGGGATATCTATGGGGGGCGGGTCGCCACGAATGGTACGGTGCTCGACGGCACCGGCGTCGCCATCTCCGCGGCTGGCAACAACCAGAATTACCCCGTGGTAGCGTCCGATGGAACGAACTATTTTGTCGTATGGCTTGATTATCGGAGCGGGGGCAGTGATATTTACGGGGCCCGGGTCGATACCTACGGCAACACTACTGATCCGTTGGGTATCCTCGTATCGAATGCGACCAATTCGCAGGAATTGCCGTCCATCGTTTTTGACGGGACGAATTATTTCGCCGTGTGGCACGATAACCGTAACGGAGGGAACTGGGATATCTATGGGGCTCGTATCGCCGCCAACGGTACGGTGACCGACACGACGGGGATACTGATATCGAGCGGGATGAACAACCAGTACTCGCCGGCGGTGGCCTATGACGGCACCAACTATCTGGTCGTGTGGCAGGATTACCGCAGTACCATCTACTACGACATCTTTGGTACGCGGGTCGCTCCCGACGGCACGGTGCTCGATACAACGGGCATCGCGGTCTCCATCGCGTCGAACAACCAGCAGTACCCGGCGGTCGCGTTCGACGGGACCAATTATCTGGTCGTGTGGCACGATTACCGGAGCGGGAACTGGGATATCTACGGGACACGGGTAAGCACGGCGGGGACCGTCCAGGACCCGAGCGGTATCGCGATATCGACCAGCACAAACACCCAGTACTATCCCGCCGTCGCCTTCGACGGCACCAACTATGCGGTCGTGTGGCAGGATGCCCGCAACGGGAACTGGGATATCTACGGTGCGCGGGTCAATACCGACGGTACGATTCTCGACGCGTCGGGGCTCATCCTCTCCAACGCGACGAACCAGCAGGAATATCCGGAGATCGCCTTCGACGGGACCAATTATCTGGTCGTCTGGCAGGATTATCGGAGCGGCGCCACCTACGATATCTACGGCAGCCGAGTGAACAAGACCCTCGGCGTACTCGACAACATAGCGATATGCACCGTGGGGAACCACCAGCAGTATCCGGCGGTCGCGTTCGACGGGACCAACTATCTGGTGGTGTGGCAGGATTTACGAAGTGGCAGTAACTATGATATCTACGGCCAGCGAGTGGTGGCCGCGACCGGCGCCTTGACCGGTAGCAATTTCCCGATAGCGAACGCGACGAATGGTCAGGAGTACCCGGCGGTCGCCTTCGCCGGCACCGAATATTTCGTCGTATGGCAGGATTATAGTGGTAGCAATTACAACATCTATGGCTCGCGGGTAGCGACGAACGGAACGATCATGGATCTGGGCGGACGGGTCCTCTCCGACGACAGTTACCACGAGCGTTATCCTGCTTTGGCGCGCGGAGCCGCCGATAACTATCTGCTGGCCTACGAAAGCATCGAGTCGAGCGGCGAGTATCGCATCAAGGGGCGCATACTCGATTTCGCCTGCGCCGCGGGGACTTATGGTGATGGCTTCACCTGCACTCCCTGCGCCGCCGGGAAATACAACCCACTCGAGGGTCAGCGGACGGTCGTCGCCTGCCTGCCCTGCGCCGCCGGGTCGGTGAGCGATGCCGGTGCGGCCGCCTGTACGCCGTGCGCCGCCGGGACCTACCAGTCGGGCAACGCCTGTCTTGCCTGCGCGGCGGGCACCTACAACGCCCTCGAGGGACAGACCTCCTGTACCCAGTGTGATGCCGGTACTTATGCCGCCGGCACGGGGAACACCGGATGCACCGATTGCGCCGTCGGCTCGTTCGCCGCGAACCCCGGGCAGGCATCCTGCGACGATTGTCCTGTCGGCCAGTACAATGCGCTGACCGGCCAGGCCGCCTGCACCGAGTGTGCGGCGGGGACCTATGCCGATACGACGGGGAATGTCGCCTGTACCGACTGCGCCGTCGGTCACTATCAGGAAAACACTGGTCAGACCGGGTGCGATGCGTGTCCCGCCGGGACCATCGCGGCGGCGACCGGGCAGGACCACTGCGATGCCTGCGATGCCGGGACCTATGCGACGGGAACCGGGAACGACGCCTGTACCGACTGCGACGCCGGTTCGTTCGCCGCTGGCACCGGGCAGGACTCCTGCGATGCGTGTCCGGTCGGTCACTACAACATGTTGACGGGTCAGGCCGCCTGCACCGAGTGTGCGGCGGGGACCTATGCCGATACGACCGGCAATATCGCCTGTACCGAATGTGCGATAGGGCACTATCAGCAGAACACCGGTCAGACGGCGTGCAGTATCTGTCTTCCCGGCACCTACGCCGCGGGGACCGGCAACGCCTTCTGTCCCGCCTGTGATCCGGGAAGCATTGCGCCAGTGCCGGGCTCCGGAGAGTGCACGCTCTGCGCGGCCGGCCACTATCAGCAGAATTCCGGTCAGACGATATGCAACGCCTGTGCGACCGGCACCTACGCCGATACCGAGGGTGCGGCCCTCTGCACGAAATGTCCGGTCGGGGAATATGCGGCGGGGACGGCGAGCACCGCCTGCACCGCATGCGCGGCCGGCACCTATGCCCCGGTCACCGGGCAGTCGGCCTGCCTGGACTGTCCCGTCGGTCGTTATGCTGCGGGAACGGGGAACAGCGAATGCACCGCCTGCGCGGCCGGTACCTACGCCGATACGACGGGGAATACGGCGTGTACAGCCTGCGTGGCGGGTACCTATAACCCCGCTACCGGTCAGAGCGCCTGCCTTGCCTGTGCGGCCGGTTCGTATACCGACGATACGGGGAACATTTCCTGCACGCTGTGCGCTGCGGGCTATGCCCAGAGTGGAACCGGACAGACCTCCTGTGAGCCCTGTAACGCCGGGAAATACAGCCCCTCCGCTGGTCAGAGCGCCTGTCTGGCCTGTACACCGGGGACCTACACGGCCGATGACGGCTTAGGCAAAACGGCCTGCCTTCTGTGCGCGGCCGGACAGGTGCCGAACGGCGCTCAGACCGGCTGTGAATCCTGTGTGGCGGGTACATATGCGGCGTCCGGGAGCGTCTCCTGCTCCACCTGCGCGCCGGGCTACTACAGTGCCGTGGCCGCGGCCAGTTGCAGCGCCTGTACGCCGGGCACCGTCAGTAGCGCCGATCATACCTCGTGCGATCCATGCGCGCTGGGTACCTATAACCCCGCTACCGGTCAGAGCGCCTGCCTTGCCTGTGCGGCCGGTACCTTTGCCGATACGACCGGGAACATCGCGTGCACCGCGTGCCTCCCCGGCACCTATCAGGACACGACGGGCCAGATCTCTTGTTATAATTGCGCGTCCGGCACCTTTGCGGCGAATCCCGGCAGTGCCTCCTGCACGCCGTGCGCGAAGGGATACTACAACGCCGGCACGGGACAGAGCGCCTGTACCGCCTGCACGGCGGGACACTACGCGGCGACCACAGGTCAGACGGCGTGCGACCCCTGTAGTGCGGGACAATACAATCCTTCCATCGGTCAGATGGCTTGCCTGAACTGTGCGCCCGGGTCCTACACCGATACGACCGGTAACACGGCATGCACGCCCTGCGCCCCCGGTGAATATCAGCCGGCAAGCGGTCAGATCGCCTGTGTCGCCTGTGAGGAGGGGACCTATGCGGCGAATACGGGCAGCGTCGCCTGTGCCGGCTGTCCGACGGGGATGGATTCTCTCGCGGGCGCCGACTCCTGCTCACCGATCTGTGGCGACGGCCTGCTCGTCCTCGGCGAGGCCTGTGATGATGGTAACGAGGAGCCAGGGGATGGCTGCGCCGATGACTGTACCGCGATAGAACCGAACTGGATATGCCCCGATGCCGGCGAACCGTGTGTCGCGGTCTGCAACATAAACGGTATGCGCTACACCGAGGGAGAAGTGGATCCCGACAACATCTGTCAGTACTGCCACACCGCGACGAGTCGCGAGGCGTGGACGGGGCGCATCACCGGGACCCCGTGTGCCGACGAGGGGCTTGCCTGCACCGCCGATGTCTGTGACGGCGCCGGTAACTGCGGTCATCCGGTGGCGACCGGCTGTCTGATAGACGATACCTGTGTCGCGACCGGTGCGCTCGATCCCGACAATGATTGTCGCGATTGTAATCCGGCGCTCGCGACCGATTCCTACAGCGAACGGGCGAAGGGTCTCGCCTGCGCCGACGACGGTCAGGGCTGGACGACCGATATCTGCGATGGTGCCGGGCTCTGCACCCATCCCGAGACGGGCAGGTGCGTCATCCTCGGCGTCGAATACGCCGGTGGCGCGGCCGATCCCGACAACGCCTGTCAGATGTGCGATCCGGAGAACGATCCCGACGATTGGAGCGCCCGCGTGGAGGGCTTCCCCTGCGTGGCCGATACGCTGGATTGTACCTGGGATGTCTGCGATGGGGCCGGCGCCTGTGAACATCGCCTCTACACCGGGTGCCTCATAGGTGGCGCCTGCATTGCGACAGGGGCTTTCGATCCCCTCAACGACTGCATGGACTGTGCGCCGACGACGGCGACCGACGCCTACAGTGCCCGCACCAAAGGGGTCGCCTGCGCCGATGACGGCATCGTATATACGACCGATACCTGTGACGGGGCGGGGGCATGTTCCCATCTTGAGACCGGAACCTGCACCATCGACGAGGTCTCTTTCGCCGGCGGCGCGCCGAACCCCGAGAATGCCTGTCAGATGTGCGATCCGGCGCTCGACCAGTTCGGGTGGAGCGATCGGATAGAGAATTTCCCCTGCGAGACCGACGACCGTGCCTGTACGCTCGATGTCTGTGACGGCGAAGGGACCTGCCTCCATACCCTGTACACCGGGTGCCTGATAGGGGAAAGTTGTGTCGCGACCGGTGTCGCCGATCCGACGAATCCCTGCATGGCCTGTGATCCGGCGGCGGCGACCGATGCCTACAGTGCCCGCATCGACGGCTACCCCTGCACCGAGGACGGGGACGACTGCACCTACGACCTCTGTGATGCCGGTGCCTGCGCTCATCCGGTCAAGAATACGCTGGAATGTCAGCAGCCGGATGAGGACGGTATCGTTGACGACGGCGATGCGATGCTCACCGATGAGATGGTGACCGACGAGATGCTGACCGATGAAACGGTGAGCGACGAGATGCTGGTCGACGAAGAGCAGCCGGACGACACGGTCACCGACGAGGAGACGCCCGATGAAAAGGTCGATGAGGAAGAGCCGGTCGACGATCAGACGGTCACCCCCGACGAAGCGACCGACGAAGTGACGACCGACGAGGTGACAGGTGACGAGGTGCTGACCGACGAGGACAATGCGCTCGTCTTCCCTGAGGGTGCGGCGCCGAAGGACACCGGCTGCGGTTGCTCGCTACTTTTCTAGATCATCCTTCTCACAGGTGCTTCTTCACGAAGCGGTGGAAACTCGCCGCCGCGAGCAGGTAGCAGAAGGCGGCGAGCGTGAACACGAAGGTGAATCCGTAAGCCATTGCCAGCACTATCGACAGGACCGAACTCACAACCCCCGCGACCCCGTTGACGGCGATCGCCCATGGGATGAACCCGGCGTTCTTCTCGCCCACGATGGTGAGGCCGGTGGGGAAGAACAGTCCCATCAGGAAACCGAGCGGGAAGAGCACCAGTAAAGAGAGGAGGAGCCGCGCCTCGAACGGGGCGGCGAGGAACCGGTGGGTGAACCACGGGACGAGCACCGCGTAGCCGAGCACGAGGAACGGCATGAGGACGGCGAGCACCTTGTACAGCCGGCGGTCACCGAGCAGGATGAGCAGTCTTTTACTGAACAGGGCGCCGATCCCGGCACACACCAGCAATATCCCGACGCAGGCCGCGATGGCATCGGAGGGGTTGCCGAGAAAGAGGACGAACTGCTGGATGAGCGCGATCTCGATGAACATGAACCCGATGCCGAGCATCGAGAAATAGAGTATCTGCAGGTGCGGCGAGAAGACCCGTTCCTGCGAACTCATGAAAAAGAGCGGCGCCACTATGAGAAGGAATGAGAAAAGAAGCGACTGCACGAGAACGAGCGCCAGTATCATGAGCCCGATCGGCATGCTGTCGACGAGCGAGCCGCCGCCGCCCCAATCGGCCGCGAACAGGTGCCGGAGCCGGTAGTAGTGGAAAAAGAACGGCTGGTCGTCGGTGACCGGCGTGATGTCGTAATCGTAGGCGGCGATGAAGCGGTCCTCGGTCCCCTTGGCGACCTCTTCGAAGTATCGGTGGAACGAAGCGCGGAGATGTCCCGCTCCTTCGACGGGGGAGAACGCCTGCTTTTCGAATATCGGGTCCCAGTAGGCGTCGGGCGCCTCGAAGCCGGGGGCGTAGATGATGCGGTTGCGGGGTGTTTCGGCCGCTTTCTCGACGATAAGCGCTATCTCGCGCCACGAGAAGGGTCGCGGTTTTATGAGCACCGCGGCGAGCGATCCGTCACCGATGACGACGATATGACGGTGCGGCTCGGCGACCCCCATGGCGCGGAGCACCTCGACCGCGCCGGTACAGAGGCGCAGGGTCTCGCGGGGCGGCCAGAAAAGCCAGCGGATGATAGACAGGGTGCCGTCGGGGGTCAGGTGTTCGAGATACTCGCGCAGAGCGTCGGTGGTGTACAGGTAACTTTCGCTGAGGACATAGGCGCCGGTCGCGAGCGCCGTCCAGGTGTCTACCCCCGATAACTGAAGGATGTCGTACCGGTCGGGCGAACGACGGATGAAGCCGCGACCCTCGCTGTGGACCACCTGCACGCGCGGGTCCTGAAGCGGCCGGCCCACGAGATCGGCGAAATGGTCCCGGGTCGCCGCGATCATCGCCTTGTTTATCTCCACGGCGGTCACCGAGGCGGCGTCGTGGTGCAAGGCCGTCACGATATCGGTGCCGCCGCCGATGCCGACGACGAGTACCGATGGTCGTTCGTGGGTATAGTAGGCCGACGAATAAAGCGAAAGACCGATGCGCGGATAGTCGAAGGTCCCCGGCGTGCTGACCGACGGAAAATCGTACAGGAGGGTGTAGGCGTCGCCGTCTATCGTGATGACCTTGTTGGGGATCTCGGGGAAGTAGTTGAAGAATTCCTGCGACCGCTTGTTGGCGAGCACATCGATGCGCGCCACGCGATCCCACTGGGTGAACTCTATCTTCTGGTCCGGATCGTACTTCTTGCCCATGCCGAGCGCCTTGGACGCGGGCGGTTCGATGGGAAAGAGGGCGAAGCGGGCCGGGTAGAGTACGATGAGCGAAAGAGCGAGACACCCGGCGAGCAGACGGGCGATGCGGTTCCCGGCGGCGACCCCGAAACAGAAGGCGGCGGCAAGCCCGAGCGCGGCGACGATGAGTATGGCGCCTTCGCCGCCCCAGCGTTCAATGATGAAGATGACCGCGAAGCCGCCGATGGCCGAACCGGTGAGGTTGACGAGATAAAGCAGATTGATGCGTGTCCGATCAGCGCGGAACATGAGCGCGATCACCGCGCCGGCGAAGAAGTAGGGGAAGATGAGCGCGAGATAGTACAGGAACACATACCCCATCTGGAGCAGGCGGTCGCTCATGTAGGTGTCAAGCGGCACACGGACGACGATCATGAACGAGACGACGGCGGAAAGCCCGAAAAGCGCCGCGTGCCGGGCGAGGGTCAGATAGGGGCGATCGCTCTCTTTTTTACGAATGGCGAGCCACGAACCGGCCGCGCCCATGCCCATGAGGGCGATGGTGATGACCAGATAGGCGAAGTGATGCCAGAGGGTGAAGGAGAATATGCGCGTCTGCAGTATCTGGAGCGCCAGTACCGCGACCGATACGAGGAACAAGCCGATGTAACCCATGGGTGCCTCCCGGGATGCGGTTCACTATCTCGTCGGCCGGTCAGTCGGAACCGAAATAAGCCGTGTAGCGGCATTCCTTGCCCTCTTTTTCGAGGAGGAACAAGGGCTCGTCGTTATAGAGTACGGTGTTCGGTCCATCTAGGAGCGGCAGGCCGAGTGAACGGATATCGACGCCGTTGCGCAGTTGCCAAAAGAGCGTCTCGTTGACGGTGATCGAGGGGAACCGCCGGAGAAAGGCGGGGAGCGGCAGTTTTGCCCGTTCCACCTTGTCTGGCGCCGTGCGGAGGTCGTCGAGCCGCACCGCCTCGGCGACGGTGAAGCGTCCGACCGCCTCGCGGGTGAGTTGTACAAGCACCGCGCCGGTACCGGCGACCAGCCCGATATCGTGGACGAGCGACCGGATGTAGGTGCCCTTGGAGCATTCGACGGTGAATCCGACGGTCGTCCGGTCGATGGTCTTCAAGACAAGCGAGTGTATGACGACCTCTTTGGGCGGCAGGTCGGATAACTGGCCCTTACGCGCCAACCGGTAGGATCGGACGCCATCCACCCGGACCGCCGAATAGGCGGGAGGCGTCTGGCGTATCCGGCCGCTGAATATGGAAAGTATCCGTTGCCAGTCCACCTGCGAAGTGTCGGCGTCCGGAGCGGTCACCTCCACCGGGGTCTCGCTGTCGTAACTGGGGCTTTTCTTGCCTATCTCGAACCGGCCGACATACCGTTTCGGCTCGTCGGTGATGAACCGCATGAGTTTGGTGGCACGGTTCACCGCGACGACAAGCAGGCCTTCGGCCATCGGGTCGAGCGTGCCGCAGTGTCCCGCCTTTGGCAGTTTGAGCGCCCGCTTGAGTTTGTCGAGAGCGCCGGCCGAGGTGATGCCGGGATCCTTGTAGAAAGAAAGGAAGAACGATCCGTTATCGAGCGACACGGGCGACGATCTCCTCCACCAGTTGACAGGCCTCATCGAACGATCCGCTGAAGTCGAACCCTGCGGCGTTGCGGTGGCCGCCGCCGCCGAACTCGTGCGATATCCGTCCCGCGTCTATCGACCCCTTGCTGCGCATCGAGACGCGGTAGAGCCGGGGTCCGATCTCGCGGAACCGCATGGCGACCTCGACCCCCTCGATGCCGCGCGCGTAGTTGATGAACCCGTCCACATGGTCGGGGCCGAGCCGGTAGCGCCGCAACTGTTCCTGCGTTATCTCGAACACCGCCGCCTTGCCGCCGGCAAGGAGCCGTATGGAGGAAAGGACCTCTCCGAGCAGGCGCAACTGGGCGAGCGGGGTCTCCTCCCATATCTTCGCCGCGACCGCCCAGGGGTCGACCCACGCCACGAGTTCGCCGAGTGCGAGGAACGCCTCGCGATCGGTCGAGTCGTAGCGCATGCTGCCGGTGTCGGCCATCACCGCCGCGTAGAGCGCGACGGCGATCTCGCGGGTCATCGGGAGCCCCTGATCGGTGATGAACCGGTACAGGAGTATCGCCGTGGCCGCCGCGTGCTCGTCGATGAATGTCTGGTCGAAGAACGACCCCTGATCGTGGTAGTTCACATGGTGGTCGAACAGTATCTTGGGACTCTTCGTGTTCTGTAGACGGCGGTGGAGCGGCTCGCCGACCCGATGGGGGGCGCCGGCGTCCACGATGAGGTAGAGGTCCGGCTCCTCCGCGGGCAGTTCGTGTGACATCCGGTCGGCGCCGGGCAGGAAGAGGAAGTTATAGGGGAAAGGGTCGATCGAATAGAGGGTGGTCGCGATGCCCTGTCCGGTCAGCAGATGGTAGCAGGCGAGCGCCGAGCCGACGCTGTCGCCGTCGGGGTTGACATGCCCGGACACCAGCGCGGTCCGTGCCCGCCGGAGGATAGCGGAGAGTTCACTGTGCCCCGTCGTCACCGCGCGCCTCCCGTTCCCGGCTCAGGCCGTCGAGCAGTTCCTGCAGGCGCGCCTCTTCCTCCGCCCGATCATTGAACCGGAAATCCAGTTCCGGCATGAACTTTATATGGCGTATCTCGCGGGCCAGCAGATAGCGTATATGCTTCATCTCCTCTTCGAGCCGGTCCTGCGTGAGTCGCCGAGGGGTGCCCGGCATCAGCGCGTAACGGACCATCGCGCTCCGCAGATCGGGGCTCACCCGGACCTCCTGTATCACCATGTTGCCGAGGGGGGATCCGCCGTATTCGCGGATCATGATGACCGACAGACTCTTGAATATCGCCTGAGCGACGCGTTGTTGACGGACGGACCCGGCCACCTAGAGCACCTCGTCGGCGACCTCGGTGTCCACATAACACTCGACGACATCGCCCTCTTTCAGGTCGTTGTAATTCTCTATCGAGAGCCCGCACTCGAAGCCCGCCTTTATCTCCTTGGCGTCATCCTTGAAGTGTTTGAGCGAACTCAACTGGCCCTCGTAGATGACCACATTGTCGCGGATGAGTTTGACGCGGCTCTTGCGGACGATGCGACCGTCGGTCACCATGCAGCCGGCGATGTTGCCGACCTTGGAAACGCGGAAGACCTGCCGTATCTCGGCGGTGCCGACATGTTCCTCATGCATGATGGGCGCGAGTTTGCCGCTCATGGCCGCCTTTATCGCGTCGATGAGGTCGTAGATGATCGAATAGATGCGGATATCGACATGTTCGGCCGCCGCGGTCTGTTTCGCCTTGTTGTCGATGCGGACATTGAAACCGAAGACGACCGCTTTTGACGCGGCCGCCAGCAGGACATCGTTCTCGGTTATGCCGCCGACGCCGCTGTGGATGACCCGTATCTTGAGTTTCTCGTGCTCTATCTTGCGAAGCGATCCGAGTATCGCCTCGACCGATCCGTCCACATCGCCCTTCACGACGAGGTTGAAGTCCTTGACATCGTCCTTTTCTATCTTGGCGAACAGGTTATCGAGTGACACCCGCTCTTCTTTCTCGTATTTCTGCTCCTTGATCTTGTTCTTACGGAGTTCCACGAAGCCCCGCGCCTTCTTCTCGTCGGTGAAGACATGGATCATCTCGCCCGCCGGCGGCACCGAATCGAGCCCGGTGATCTCGACCGCGGTCGAAGGGGTCGCTTCCTGTACGCGTGTGCCGCGCCAGTCGGTCATGGAGCGGACATAGCCGAGCGCGGTGGCGGTGGCGCACAGGTCGCCGATCCGGAGCGTACCCTCCTTCACGAGCGCCGTGGCGACCGGCCCGCGGCCCGGGTCCATGCGCGACTCGATGACGACGCCGAGCGCCGGTCTGTCGGGATTGGCCTTGAGTTCCATCAGTTCGACCTGCAGGAGGATCGCCTCGAGGAGTTTGTCGATGTTTATCTGCTGTTTGGCCGATATCTCGATGAACAGGTTGTTGCCGCCCCACTCTTCGGGGACTATCTCGTATTTGAGCAGTTCCTGACGGACCCGCTCGGGGTTCGCTTCGGGCTTGTCTATCTTGTTTATCGCGACGATGATCGGGACATTCGCCGCCTTCGCGTGGTTGATCGCCTCGATGGTCTGCGGCATCACGCCGTCGTCGGCCGCCACGATGAGGATGACGACATCGGTCGCCTGTGCGCCGCGCGAGCGCATGGCCGTGAAGGCCTCGTGGCCCGGGGTGTCGAGGAAGGTGATGCGGCCCTTGTCGAGTTCGACCGTGTAGGCGCCGATGTGCTGGGTGATGCCGCCCGCCTCGCGATCCACCACATTGGTGTTGCGTATGGCGTCGAGCAGTTTGGTCTTGCCGTGATCGACATGGCCCATGACGGTGACGACCGGCGGTCGGGGAGCCAGCGTCTCGGGGGCGTTCTCGTGCGTATCGAGGAAACTGTTTTCGTCCATCGCCACATTCTCGACCTGAAAACCGAACTCGCCGGCGACGATGCCGGCCGTTTCGAACGGGATGCGATCGTTGATGCCGAGCGTCTCGCCGAGCATCATGAGTTTGCGGATGATATCGGCCGCCTTGATACCCATGCGGCGCGCCAGTTCGGAGACGACGACGGCGTTCTCGATGCGGATGATCTTCTTTATCGCCTTGGTCGGGTTCGGTTTCGGCATGGGGGCCGGGCGTTGGCGCGGGATGACCCTCCGTTTACCGGCGGCGCGCCGTTTCGCCTCGGCCTCGTCCTCCTCGGTCTTGAACACGGAGACATCGACGCCGCGTATCTTGGCCTGCACCTTGACCTGTTCGTCGCCCTTCCCCTTCTTTTTGGCGAAGAAGCGCGCGGCGACCGGTTTTTTCTGCGCGGGGAGACGGTCGTCCTCGGTCTCCGATATCACCACCTTCCGTTTCCGGTGCCGGTGGTCGACCGGTTTATCTTCCTCGCCTTCCGGTTGCGGCTGGTCGCCCATCGGGCGCAGGGCGGGGGTGAGCGGCCGGTCGGTCGCGATCGCCTCGATGCGGAACGAGGGCTTCAGGAGCATCTCGTCGAGTGGGGATATCGCCGGTTCCGCCGGGCGGCTTTCGTCGGTCGGCGCGGGCTCGCCCGAGGGGGTCACGGGCGTTTCTTCCGGTTGCGGCGCGGTCGTCGGCGCGGCAGGCGCGACGGGCGCGGCCGGGGGCTCCTGCGCCTGCTGCTCCGCCATTTTCGCGCGTTCTTCCTCGGGGATGTAACTGCGTTCCCGCCGGATGACGGCGACCGGCGCCTTCGGTTGCTCCGGTTCCGGTTCCGGTGTTTTGGATCTCTTGAGCAGTACCGTGGACGGCTTTTTGGGCTCCTCGGGGGCCGCCGGTGCCGGTTTCTGTCCTTTTTCCTTATCCTTTTTCTCTTCCTTTTTCTTTTCCTCTTTTTTGGGAGCGGACGGTTTTACCTCCTCCTTCTTGGCGGCGGGGGCTTTCCTATCCTTCTCCTTTTCCTTCTCCTTTTTGGCGGGCGCAGGAGCCGCCTCTTTTTTTCCTTTCGCGGCGGCGGTGCCGAAGGTCTTCCGGAGAGCGGCGACCTCCTTGTCGGAGATGCTGTTTGCGGCGTTCTTGTAAGAGGCGCCGTTCTTGTTCAGTGCCTCCATGATCTCCTTGGAGGTCTTTCCCAGTTCGGTGGCGATCTCGCTGATGCGCATTCAATGCTCCTGACTAAGACTAAAAAGATTGATCATGGCACCGTAGTGCCGGATTCGTTCGGTGATGGGAGATGCGGCCAGCGCGACGACGCCGACCGGTCGCGTCCCGATCGCCGCGCCGAGCGACGCCTGATCGCCCCAGCGGAGTATCGGGGTCCCGGCGGGCAGAAGGCGGGTGACCTCGCGCACGGTGCGGTCGGCCGTGTCGGCGGTCATCAGCACCGCTGCGGGCGCTTTCCCGTCGCGTTCCATCGCGTCCGCTATCGTGTTCTGACCCGTGGTCAGCACGCCGCTTTTGCGTGCCAGAGAGAGGAAGTGCGTCAGGGACGCTATGGCCTGATCGCGTATCCATGCGAGTATCTCCTCGCGCGGGACGGCGAACCGCGGCGCTCCCTGCAGGAAGGCGTCGGGCAGTCTTTTGACCGCGTACAGTTTGCGGACGCAGTCGGGCGTCGGACAGGCATATACCGCACGGCCCTCGAGGGTGCCGCGCCAATCGGGCGCCACCTCGCCGCTCAAAAGGACGAACCGTACCAGCGTTTCCTTGCGGCTCTTTTCACCGCAGGCGACGCAGGAGCGAACGCTCGGTCCCTTATTTGTCGTCGCCGCCTTCTTTTTCATCCTTTTCTTCCTTTTTCTCTTCCTGCCCTTCCGCGGGCTGCTCTATCTTGCTGAAGTCGAAGAAACTGTCGGCATCCACCACGCCGGTGCGCCGTTCCACCGTTTTCCCGTTGAGTTCATCGATATGGGTCTGCAGGCTGTAGCGTATCTGCCGTGCGCGGCGGAGCGAAAGTTCGGCGTTCTTCGCGAACGATTCGGTGTCGGCCTCGCTCTGCACATCGGCGAGCGTGTGGTAGCCGCGGTCGGAAAGATAGGCCGCCAACTCCTCGTTGACCCCCTTGAGCGTCGCGACCGGCACATTGAGTTTCTCTTCCAGTTCCTTGTCCATCTCGACGGCGTCAAGACCTTTTTCGAGCATCTCTTTGGCCTGCGCTATGATGGAACGCGCCCGCTCGGTGGTGACATTCGGTATCTCGGAGAGCGTCTCGGGGGTCGAGGTCGTGATGTCTTCAAGCGTGGTGTAGCCCAGTTTGATGAACGAATCGGCCATCGACTCGTCCACGCCGTCGATGAACAGCAGGCGACGCCGCGCCTCTTCGAGCATCATCTGCATCTGACTCTCGCTCTGGATATCGATGCTCCAGCCGGTGAGTTGGCTCGCGAGCCGGACATTCTCCCCGCCGCGCCCGATGGCGACCGACAGCTGTTCGTCCGACACGATGACATCCATCGAATGCTCCTCCTCGTCGATGATGATCTGGCTCACATCGACCGGCGAGAGCGTGTTGCAGATGTAGCGCACCGGATCCTCGTCCCACGGCACGATGTCTATCTTCTCGCCCGAAAGTTCGTGGACGATGTTCTGGATGCGCGAGCCCTTCATGCCGACGCAGGCGCCGACCGGGTCCACATCGCGGTCTATCGAGCGCACCGCTATCTTGGAACGGTGACCGGGATCGCGCGCGACGCCCTCTATCTTGACGATGCCGTCGGCTATCTCGGGCACCTCTATCTCGAACAGTTTCACGAGGAACAGCGTGTTGACGCGGGAAAGGATGATGTTGCAGCCCTGCAGGGTCTTCACGACATCGAATATGAGCGCCTTGATGCGCTCGTTGACCTTGAACTTGTCGGAGGGTATCTGCTGATTGAAGGGCAGGAACGCCTCGGCCTTGCCGATGTCCACCACGAGCCCGCCGCGCTCGTAACGGCGCACAGTGCCGGTCACTATCTCGTTCTTGCGGTCCTTGAACTCGTTGAAGGTGTTGTCGCTTTCGATGGCCTTGATCTTCTGCAGGATGACCTGTTTGGCGACCTGCGCCGCGATGCGACCCAGTTCGGTCGCCTCCATCTTGATGCCGAGCGTGTCGCCGACGACCGCGTCGGGGTTCAGTTCGTGCGCGTCATCGAGCGAGATATGTATGTCCTCCTCTTCGACCTTTTCGACGACCTCGCGGAAGTAGAAGGCCTGCAGTTCGCCGGTGGCGTCGTCGTATATGATGTCGATGTCGGCCTCGGAGCCGAGTTTCTTCTGCACCGCCTTGTAGAGCGCGTCCTTGATGATCTCGATGATGACCGATCGCTCGATGCCTTTGATCTTGACCAGTTGATCGATGAGTTCCTTGATGTTGAAATCCATTACTTATCTCCTTCCCAAATGACATGCATCCGTTTCACCATGCCGCGCGGCACGACGACCGTCGCGCCATCCTCGGCCCGTATCGTAAAGGAATCCCGCGCGGCGTCGCAGGCGGTCAGCGTGCCGATGATCTTTTTGCGTCCCTCCACCTTCTCGGTGAGCATGACCGTCACCCGCGTGCCGATGAATCTCGGCACCTCTTCCCAGCGGCGTATCGGCCGTTCGAGCCCGGGCGAACTCACCTCGAGATGGTAGCGGAAATCGAAGCCCTCCTGCGTGTCGAGAAAACTCGATACCACCGGCGAGAACTTCGCGCAGTCGTCCACCGTCACCGCCTGACCGTCGCGGCTGTCGAGGAATATGCGTAAAAAGCCGCCGGTGTTGTGCGGCAGTTCCAGTTCGATGATGGTGAGTCCCATCGAGGCGGCGACCGGTTCCAGCCGATCGACCAGCATTTTTTCCCGTGTTCCCCACACGGCGACCTCCACATAAAAAAAACAGCGGGACTCGACATCCCGCTCTCTATCACCACTGAGAATCAGGCGCAATGAACGAAATCACGGGCGATATCTAGCACTCAGGGAGCAAAAAAGCAAGATTTTCTCCATTAAATTGACTTGTGCGCGCTGTTCCGCTAATATGGCCGCCGTGACAAGGAAAGGGCGAACCGTTTGAAATCACGATGAATATCAACATCTTTAGGCCGTTATACGATTTTCTGGGCCTTCCGTATGTCGGTCCCTACTTCACGATGCTGATCCTTTCCTTTTTCATCGCGTTCCCGCTGACCGCCTTCCTTGCGCCTCGTTTTTCATTGAGAGGCGCGCGCCTGCTGACGCTCACGGCGGTCGCCATCGTCGCGAGCCTGGCGGGCTCGAAACTGTTCCATCTTCTGTTCGACGGGCAGTGGTCGCGGTATGCGACGATATACCGCGAGCAGGGGTTTGTCCCCTTCCTTGCCGTCGCCGTGAACCCTATCAGCGCCGGGCAGGTGTTCTACGGCGGCTTCATAGTCGCGTACCTCGTCAGTTACCTGTTCATCCGGCGCGTCTGGCGCGAGCCGACCGGCCGCTACGGCGACATCGCCGCCTTCCCGGTCGCGCTCGGCATCGCTCTTGCCCGCATCGGCTGTTTCTTCGCCGGTTGCTGTTTCGGGCTTCCCTCCAAGGCGTTCGGCGCCTCCTTCCCCGCCTATACGCCGGCCGCGGCGGAACTGTACGCGCAGGGCATCACCGACTCCTTCATGGAGGAGACCCCGCCGCTTATCCCCACGCAACTCATCGAATCGGTCGCGGCGTTCGGCATATTCTTCTACCTGTGCTGGCGGCTCCGCGACGCCGCGAAACTTCCCGCCGGCTTTTTCCTGACGCGGTTCCTCGTCCTGTATGCGGTGTTCCGGTTCCTTATCGAGTTCCTGCGCGCCGACCTGCGCGGCGGGTTCCTGTTCCTGTCCACCGCGCAGTGGATATCTATCGGCTTGCTCGCGGTGCTGTGGATCGTCAGGCGTCGCTCCCGCGGTCTGACCGGTCTGACGGCCCTGACGGCGCTCCTGCTGGTCGCGTCCCCGCTCATGGCCTTGCCGCCCGAAAAACAACTTCAGCACTATGTCGCCCAGCATTGGAGCGTGCGCGAAGGCCTGCCGCACAACACCGTCGCCGACATCGCGCGGACCCCCGACGGGCTCTGGTGGCTCGCCTCGCCCGCGGGACTCGTCCGGTTCGACGGCGCTCGCGCGACCGTGTTCGGTAAAGACCGGATCCCCGGCCTTGACGATAGCCGCTTCACCCGTCTCGCCGTCGGCGGCGACGGCGCTCTCTGGGCCGGCACCGAGGGGGGCGACATCGTTCGTCTCCGCAAGGGGGTGTTCACCCGCTTCGCGCCGCCGGTCGGCGTCCCGCGCGGACCGGTCTTTTCGCTGGTCGCGCTCTCCGACGGGGCATGGGCATCCGTCGGTGGCGCGGCTATACGGGTGACCGAAGGGGCCGCCCCCGCGCAGAGTTCGCCGCTCGGACATGTGGCCGACATCCTGCTTGCCGCCGACGCTCGCGGCGCGGTGGTGGCGGCGGCGGGGAACGAGATGGCGCCGCTCGGCGCCGAACGGAGCGAACGGTTGACATTCTCGCGGCTTGTCGGCACCGCCTTATCGGCGCTGGCGTTCGCGCCCGACGGCGCGTTGTGGGTCGGCACCGCCGCCGGCGAGATCATACGGTTCGACGGACCGACCGACACCACCGGCAGACCGGTGCGCAAGCCGGACGGCATGGCGATAACCGCATTTGCGTTCGATGACGCCGTCGTATGGGCCGGAACGCAGGGGGCGGGGCTCCTGCGCGTTCGCGACGGTGTGGTGGGGTCCTTCGCCGAGCGTCACGGGCTCCGGGGCCAGATGGTGCGCGCCCTCCACCGCGACGCCGACGGTGCGCTCTGGGTGGGCACCGAAGAGGGACTCTCCCGTTTCAGCGACGGCGCCGCGACGACCTACACCACGGTGGACGGGCTGTCGAGCAATCTCGTCTATGCGATACTCGAGGACAACGACGGCGCGCTCTGGGTCGGTACGCGCGGCGGCGGGCTCAACCGGTTCGCCGACGGTCGCTTCACCGCGCTCACCACGAAAGATGGGTTGCCGAGCGATCTTATCGGCGCGCTTGCGCTCGATAGCGACGGATCGGTCTGGGTCGGGACCGCCGGCGGCCTGTCGGCGGTGCGACGGGGACGGGTGACCGAGCCCTACACGACCGACGACGGGCTGGCGCAGAACCTCGTCGGCGCGATACTGCGCGATCGGGACGACCGCCTGTGGGTCGGTACGGTCGGCGGCGCGGTGAATCGCCTGCAGAACAACAAAAAATTCAGGTCCTACCTGCCGCCGCGGCCACCGCTCACGACGCTTGTCAGCCAGATATACGAGGACCGCTCCGGCCGCCTGTGGATCGCCTCGCAGTTCGGGCTCGGGCTGTTCAGCGACGGGTATCTCAAGATATTCGACGCCGCCGAGGGGCTGGTCGGCCGCGCGGCGCTCGCCATCGCCGAGGACGGTGACATGAACCTCTGGGTCGGCACCCACCGCGGTGGGCTCAACCTCTATCGTAACGGCCGCTTCTCCGCACTCACGGCGCTGAACGGCCTGCCGGTGGAGGATGTCTATGCGGTGCTCATCGACGACGATGACCGGCTCTGGTTCTCGACCGACGCCGGCATCTGGTATGCCCCGCGCCTTGCATTGATGGCATATCTTGAAAAACGCGGCCCCAAACCGCCTCTCGGCATGGTGGGGCTTACCGACGGGATGAAGACGCTCGAGTGCACCGGCGGGGTCCAGCCGGCGGCTATCCGTTCGCGGAGCGGCCTGTTCTACTTCCCGACGCTCAAGGGGCTCGTGGCGATAGACCCGCGCAAGGTCCCGCGGCCCGATGAGATGCCGCGCGCCTATGTGGCCGGGCTGACCGCCGGTGAACGGACGGTGTTGCCCGGAGGCGATATCGTCCTGCCGCTCGGCACGACCGCCGTTTCCATCGATGTCGGCACGATCGCGGCGTCGCGCACCGGTACGGCGCAGTTCCGCTACCGCCTGAACGGCGGCGATGGACGGTGGCGCGAAGGGTCCGACACGACGGTCCGATACACCGAACTTGCGCCGGGCACCTACGAATTCGAGGTGCGTGCGCGGCTGAAAGGGGATGCGTGGGGCCCGGCCGGTCGCGTCGCTTTCACCATAGCGGGAGAACGACCATTCCCCTTCGTCGCGGTCATGATAGTGACGATCTTGGCATCTTTCTTCATCGGTGTGGTTGCGATGATCATCCGGAAGAGAAGAAAGAAGAGAGATGTCCCGCCGCCCCCCGCGGGGCCGACGCCGGGCCCCGGGCCGGAGAAGAGGGTCGAAATGGATCCTGTCGAGCAAGAGGGAGTGGACACGACGGCAGGGGAAGACATCTTCCTCACCCATGAAGAGGAGATACCGGATCCGCCGCCCGTTGTCGATCCGGGCGACCGTCCGCGGCAACGGTACGAGCGGAGCCGGCTCGACGACGATACGGCGGGGCGACTCGTCGCGATGATACTCGACCATCTCGACAAGGAGAAACCCTATAAAGATCCGGATATTACCTTGGCGCGGCTCGCCGACCGCATCGGGCTTACGCCGCATATGCTCTCGCAACTCCTGAATGACCGTTTAAATAAGAATTTCAACCACTTCATCAATGACTACCGCATCGACGAGGTCAAAAAACTCCTCGATACGCCGTCAAACCGCGATAAACTGCTCGCCATCGCCTACGACGCCGGGTTCCGCTCGAAGACCACCTTCAATACCATGTTCAAAAGATCCACCGGAAAAACCCCCTCGGAATACCGTCGCTCGCTCGATGGGGGAGAAATAGTCGATAGCGATGATATGCCAGAGTGATCAAATAGTTACAAGTTCAGTTTTATAATCCCGAACGCCGCCCCCTCATTTATGTGGTTTAGTATTATAAGGCGGCACGATTTTTATTTTTTTTAGAGTTGTAATGGACCCATGAACGGGCGAGGTGTGCTCATGTGTCAGAAAACTCGCAAGGGCTTCACGCTGATAGAGATGGTCGTGGTGCTCGTTCTCATCGCCATCGTGGCATACCTCTCGGTGCCCCGGATCGAAGAGTGGGTGGCTCGCCAGCAGGCACGGAGCGCCGTCGCCAATCTTCTTGCCGACTATCAGAAGGCCGCGACCCTTGCACGACTATCCACGAATACGCTCGGCACGAGCGGCGCCATCATCAACCGGACAGCGCTCTATGTCAAGACCGACGGGTTTCTCGTCCTGACGCGAGGACTCAGCGATTCTTGGTTCGGGTGGAATCCGGCGACCGACACGGTCCTCAAGAAGTTCGATCTGCCGCCCCGCGTGACCATTGCCAAGGTCAGCAATAACCAAGGTGTCCTGAGCGATATCAACAATCCGGTCTCCATTGCCTTTACTTCCACGGGACAGGCATTGGTGCCCAACAGCGGCGCGCTTACGCCGACAAATATCCCTACATTCAACTGCCGAAAAGCGGATAACGAAACCATCGTGTACGCGGCGAGAGGGACCATGTTCCAGTTGCGCGTGGCCGTTAACTCGACCAATGTCATCAACTATGAACTACACATCGATGACCTTGGTCAGCATCGCATCTGTCAGGCCATCAATTCTGAGAATTTCGCCGGCAACGGAGTGGAGGTGTTGAACATATGAACGGTCGCGGCGGTTTCACGCTACTCGAGGTCATGTTCTCTCTGCTCATCTTCAGCGCGGGCATGCTGGCCTATGTTTCGTATCAGGCGCGCGCCTCGGCGATGCTTTTCGAGACCGAATCGACCGCGATATCGACCGCGATCGCCGTGGAGGCGGCCGAGGAACTGACGAGCATGACCGAGGATGATTTTCGCATCCTCATCGAGACGATCAACCCTCAACCGACGACCGGCTGGCTGACCGACACCGAGTTCAAGGCCTACTTCAATAACGATGAGATGGTTGCACTCCGCTTCTCCATAGGCCCTTTCGACGCCTTCGGACGGGCACTCAACGGGAGCGGCAACGGCATGTTCACCCGCCTGTTCCGCGTCACCACCTTCAGCAATTTGACCAATACCGCCTACGAGGAGAATTCGCCCATGGAGGTTCTCCGCGTGATCGAGATATATGTCGGCTGGCCCAATCGCGGCATAGTGACCAAGGTGTGCGATTCGGGTCCCGGCGATGCGGAGTGCAACCATCTCATCGTCCCGGTCATGAAGCCCATTTACTACTACTAGTGCAGAGGCGATAATGGTACGGCGACACGGTTTCACGCTCATCGAACTCATGATAGCGATCGTCGTGTCGCTTTTTGTCATCGGCACCTTCCTCCGTTTTTTCTCCCATGCGGTAAGGGTGGAGGGACGGAGCACCGTGAAGAGCGACATCACGCTCAAGGGCAATCATATCCTCGACACCGTTGAGTCGGCTATACGGCTCGCGGGGCTCGGCAATTCATCGCTGGAGTTCAAGAACGGCGCGGTCATCACCGATGCTTCCGGCGTTGCAACGGATGTCGACGACGGCGGCCCCCTTAACTCACCCGCCTCCTTCACCTTCGTTTCCCCGTGGGGTGGCCCGGTCACCAAGGTCGCCGTGATCGAAGGGGAAACGCCCGCCTGTCGCATCTATCCACAGAACAACAACGCCTTTACCGGCGATCTCAATGCCGTCGGCACCATTCTTCTCATAAACAAGGCGAACATATTCACCACCGGATACCTGCGCGAGAGCGCCACCACGATCGTCACGCAAACACCGTTCACCTATCCTGATCTGAGCAATTATCCCAATCTGTTGAATGTCGATGCCGGACTTGCCTGCGCGGAGATGTTCCCGCCACACGCCACCATCCTGACCGGTCCCAACCGCACCTATACGCTCACCTACGATGTGACCACTCAGAAATTCCGATTCTTCGAGGCCGGCACCACCGCGGACATCATCTCGATGCCGCGCGAGGAGATACCGTTCATGGTCCTGCAGTTCCTTACCGAAGCCGAAGCGACCGGCGGAGAGGGCGAACTCTACACCGCCCGCCTGTGGACCGTCGAACCGGACGATCTCTCCACGATCAAGGCGGTCCGGTTCGGTTTCGTCATGGCCTCGCGACTCCCTCAGGACATGAATGCCGCGTTGCTTACCGGTATCCAGTACTGCATGTTCGGTGTTTGTTTCACGCCGCCGAGCAGCCCCGACATCCAGCACAAGCGCTACACCGCCTTCTCGCGGGTGGTATACCTCCGCAATATCGACTCTTTGAAAAGACATCTGAACGAGTGACGATATGAAAAAAGAAAGAACGACCATCGTTTCGCTGTTCTCCCGCCGCCGCGGCATGGCGGTCTTTATCGCGTCACTCGTCCTTCTCGCCGTCGCCGTCCTCGCGATGTCCACGATGACCCGCATTTCGGCCACCAGCAATCTCGCGGGCCATACGCTTGCCAAGAAGAAACTCGACCTGCTTGCCGACACCGCCCTGCGGGTCGCGCTCGGCGAACTCACCGGACAGTTCATCGCCGCAAGCGGTTCGCCCGACACCATGATGGTGAACGGAGATGTGAACAACAATAATCCGGCACTGTTCCGTATCGTTGCCGATAGGCGCGACGGTGGCAACAAACCGCTGTTCGCTTATCGCGCCATCGCGCGGCTCCTGCTCATTGGTGACGGCAATGTCACCCTGCCCGGCATGGAATTCCCGGTCTCCAACCGTAATTCCTGCTACGATGTCGAACTAGACACCGTCGAGATAGTGAACATCCCGGGAACCTCGGTCCAGACGAACATCGCTCAGCCGACCACCGGCACCCTGCCCACCGGGTATTACTATGGTCAGAAAAAAGGGCTCGGAGTGACCACCTGCTTCAGAAAACGGAATAATTGAGGATGAAGGAGAGATACATGAGGCCGAAGATCTTACTCATTGTCATGGCGCTCGTCGCGGTCCTCACTCCGCTCGCCTCGCGCGGCGCGGCACAGGGCGAGAGTTTGAAGGACGATGTCTTCGCGATGATCGCCACCTCCGAGATACTGAACACCATGATCGTCATCGATACTTCGGAGCAGACCAACGCCTTCGCCTACAGTGGATACATAGACACCTGCAATGATGCTCAATCGAAACTCAGTAAGTCGATCAGTATGTGCTGGCAGGCATACAACGATTGCGCCGAGACCAACGCCAACCTGATGTGCGGCGCATCGCTCGATTGTTCTTCGACCCTGCAGAAATGCAATACGCTTGAGGCGAACAAGATAAAACTCGATAATTTCTGTGCGATGGTCAAACATGAGGATCGTTACGGGGAACCCGCCGTGGACGAGGGGGTCACGGACAATGCAGTCTGCGATCCGAATGTTGACCCCGCCAGCAAAGCGTGTCGCTTCATCGGCCCGTGGACCCCTAATGAGATGTATGATCACGACCTCTGTTTCTACGATTGGACCGCGGACAGCGGCGCCGACATTCCCAACACCGATGACTACTCCTACTCCCAATACGGCAATTGCATTCTCGTGGATCCCAGCGATCCCGCAAGCGGGTGCAAAGACATGAAAGATCTTCCCGATCGGCGCGACTGGCTTTGCCTTTCCGATGACGGGTCCTCGGTGCTTGCTTCGGGACTTTGGCTCAACTGGCGCTTCGCCACTTCGCTCGATGCGATAAAGATACTGCTCGCCGATGATCATCGTTTCTCTTACACGCCGCATCGTCGCGGCCAGGTGACCGGCGTCTGCCGGACCCGGCAGTGGCAGCCGACCGGAGAAGGTGGTCAATGTTGGGAGTATGTCAATTATGCGACCTTGAGCACTGAGGACAAAAAGACCTTCCAGTCCATGGTGAGAACGCAGTGGGTATCGACCATAAAACCCGGATTCGAGGATAACGGGAAAGACTATGCGGCGTGCGTCGGGTTCGCCCCGGTTTCCACCGAAGGAAGCATGGTATCCCAACCTCCGACCGTTCCGAACGCGGGGTGTCAACAGTGTTTCGACCGTTTCGGTGCCGCGACCGGATGCGATGAGGAAAAGACCTATCCCTTCAATAATCAACCGACCGATCCCCCCATCGTGACCGCGATCGCGTCGAATCTGCGGAGCGATTGTCGAGTCTTCCATTGCCGGACGCCCCGATGTCGCGATGATGTCGAGACGAATTGCTATGCCGGTCTTGACCCTGACCCCGTCAACTGCCCGTTAGGTTTTTACAGCGAATGGGATCAGGATCCGGAGCACTGCTGTGACCCGGTCGGCAGTGGATTTGACTGTGTTGAAGAGGGAGGGGGCGGCGGCGGCTCCTACATGCCCGGTCCCCACAAAACGACCTATGTGGACCGGGAAGCCGATTTTGCCAATATGGAAGGGGTGCTTACGGACGACCAGTTCTTCTCTCTCGCCGAACTGGAAGGAGGCTTTTCCACGACTGTTGCCTGTGTCAGCGACGCTGATTGTACCGTTGCGCGCGTCTGCAATACGGGTACGAACCTTTGTACCGGTACTTCGGTCGCTTGCGATACCAACGACGACTGTGTGTTCACCCTGTGCGATGCCGCTACCGCTACCTGTGTCGGTGGTTCCGCTTGGCGCGTCACGGATCTTCTCCCCTCGGAAAACCTTTTGGAAAGTGTCAAGGTCGAGATGTTCTACGGGTGCATCGGCGCCATGGCGAACACCAAGTTCTATGAGGACATCTATACGCCTTCCCCCACACTCGTAGTGTTGCTTCCTAATGCGATACCCGTTTCCGGATGCGACACCAAGGGGTACAAGGTGCGCCTTCGGTTGTGGGTCGTTCATAAGGGTACGAGCGATGGCTTGGCTTCGGCACAGTTAGATGCCCAAATGAAGATATCCTACATCAAGGCGGATCCTTCGGTCCTTGATGTTTTCAAGCCCACCGTTATCGATTATTTTGAAGGTGATTCTTGGGAACAGGAACTCTCGGCTCCAACCAGCAAGGTCAAGGAATATGAGTGCGAGACGACCTTTTACCGCATGCGATCGAAGGTTGTGAGCGGCGGCGGCGGGAGTTGCGATACGCCGCAGTGCGATGTCGTGGGCGGCTGTTCCTCTTATCCCAGTTGTGTCGCGAAAGGCAACTGTACCTTGCCGTACCCCGGCTGTACCCGCAAGGAGATCATCGCGATAGGCAAGGACCAGTGGGGGAGTGTCACCAAATCACTCTGCACTTGGCTGTGCCCCGATGCGCCCGAGTATGAGGATGTTTGGAAGTGCATGGGATATTTTGAGGCGAACGACACCAGCCCCTATCCGAATGGCGGTTCCGGGCCGCAAGGCGACACGGAGTCGACCACCTATCCCCCGCTGGATAGAGTGCCGTGCCGGCCGCTCGAGAACACGGTGTTCGAATGTTGTCGCGGTCTGGGGGCCGGGGCGCCGAGTTTTTCCAGTTACTATGAGATACTCGAGACCTTCGACACCAACACCTACAAAGACATAGAGACCGGTTCGCCGACCTTCGGAACTTCCGGCAATTGGAAATGCGGTATGGCCCATTTCCAAGAGGGCATAGCGAACAACGAGCGCCGCAAGACCGGCGGCATCAGCGTGCAGATAACGAGAGGCCACATCAACGAATTGCCGGAAGGCGGCGCCTATCTATTGAGCCCCATTCTTGATTCTTTCGAGTGGTGGGGGGCATCCGGACCCAAGGCGCCGAGTCCGTACAAGACCTCGGAAGACGCCGATGGCTGGTACAGCGCCTATACTCTTCCACGCGCCGGTTCTTCGGCCATCTCCGCTTCGAATATCTCCGTTTTTCACACCGGAGAGAACGGCACCCGCGACACCGCCTGTATCTACAACATCGTGCAGGATCTCTACGGCGAGGACTGCGATACCTGCGGCATGGGGTGTTGCATGGTGGATATGGGGGACATAGATTACTGCAGTTTCCCGAGTTTCTGGATAAAGGTCGCCAAGACCGACGGCGGCAATCTTGTCCTGCCGCTTCCGGCGGGGCATCCACTCCGAAGCAAAGAGTCGCCCTTGACGAAAGATAAGGACGAGGCGCCATCGCCGCTGGTCGGTTCGGCGCTTCTCAAGTTCCAAGAGAGGGTACGCAACCTTCGCGGCGTCGGCGGGGCGACGCTCGGCGAAACGCTCTACGATGTCTGGCGGTATCTGGGAGGACTCAAGCCGGCCTACACCGATTCGAAGACCAAGGGCGGATCCTTCACCACCTATCAGTCGCCTATTCAGGGAAATCCGCATTGCTTTATTAACAACGCCATCCTCATCTCGGGCGGTCAGCCCAACTTCGATTCCAATACCACCATGGACGAATACGGCGGCACGGCCAATTTCGGCGGCACCCTGCCCGCGGTCACCCCGGCGCCTTTCGTGGAGGAAACGCCAAACCCGGACGATTATCTTTCGACCCAGACCCCCTATGTGGTCAATGAGAACAAGCCCTACTATGTCGAGAACTGGTACAAGACCTCACTGCCCGAGGTCGCCAACTTCGTGCATACAGTGGACGCCTACCATTCCGAGAAGGATTGCCGTACGGTGGCCGATCCGTGTAACTATCGTTTCGGTGTCGACAAGAGGAACATCGCCTGTGACGGGGCGAAACTTTCCCCCGCCTGCGCGATCGCGGACACTTCCGGCGACAATTTCATCGAGCGGCTCGACACCGTGGGTATCGGCAGTTGGGCGCTGGCGCCCATCTACGCCATCGCCGGGAACGACACCGGCTATCTCGACGCCGACGACATCATGGTGAGCGCGGCGCAGGGCGGCGGTAAATTCTACGGGCTCACGGCCGGCGCCACCGTTTCGAACAGTCAGCAGGAGACCTTCCTGAACCTTTCACAGATATTCAATGCCCTGTCGGCGCAGTATCCCGGTACCTTCGGCGTCGGCAAGCCGCACTGGACCTCGTCGCCCATCCAGCCGATGGGCAAATATCAGGAGGCGGCCAACAGCGTCGCCTTCATGCCCGGGGTGGTGCCGATATCTCAGCGGCTCAGCCGCTTCTGGTTCGGCAATCTCAAGAAATACTATGCATGGAGCCGCCCGACCAGCGGGGACGAATGTCTCCTCGGCAAGCATGATATGACCATACCGGGAGACGATGAGTGCGAATGGCTCACCTTCAGTAGCGACGACCTGCTTCAGGACTGCTTCAATTTCGATGCCCCGGCCGCCGCGACCAATGGTACCGACCCGGGCATGACCGATTACAACAAGGTCCTGCAGGGCGGTGTCGCGGCGAATCTTGCGGTACAGGCGGGGACCTGCGGAACGCCTCCCTGCTACAGAGAGCATGCGGCCTGTGTATGGTCGAGTGCCGCGCAATGCCGCATCATCTATACCGATAATGGCGCGGGTCCTCTGGTGAATTTCGCCTCCATCCCGCCCGGGGATCTGGTTTCCCGCCCCGCTGAACCGTACATAGGATATTTCGACGGTATCAGCACCGCGAACGCGGTTACCATCCTCGATTATGTCTATGGCTACGATTCGGTCGACCACAATGGCGACGGAGATCTCACGCAGAACCGCGCCACCGAACTCCCGGCCCTGGAAAAACTGAGCGATCCCTTCGTCAGCGGAGCGACGATCGATCTCTCCTACAGCATTCTCGGCGCGGCGGTCCACAGCAAGCCGCTTGCGGTCTATTACTCCCCGAGCGGCGCTACCCCGACCGAGGCGGATCTGCGGATATTCTATGGCGCCAACGACGGGCTTCTGCATTGTTTCGACGGTGTGGAGACGGCGGGGCATCCCAACGAGCGGTGGGCCTACATGCCCGCGGTCGTCAGGAACGAGATGCCGTTCATCCTTTCAGGCCTCGACGCCGTTTCCTTCAATTCGATCATCGATGGCCCGATGACGCTTTTCCATGTGGATTCCGATGTGGACGGTTTTATCGACTACCCCGGTGAAGCCGCGTTCCTCATCATTGCCTACCGCCGGGGCGTCGGGGTAAATTCGGCCTACACCATCCTCGACATATCCGACCCCGCCAATCCGGAACTGGTCAAACACCTGAGCATCTCGGGGCAATCGTGGTCGGCTCCGGCGTTGTTCCGGATGGGGGGCACCGGTCCGTACTATCTCGCGTTCGGCGGAGGGTATGATCCTTGTGTCGACGCCGATAGTCCCTTGTGCGGTCTGCCGGACAACGATGCCGATTGCGTGAACGATGCGCAGTGTGACCCGGGGTATAAGTGCGACATCGGCCTCGGTAAGTGCCGGCACCAGATAAAGGGGAACCAGATACACATCTACGAATACAACGGTAACCCTTCCTCTCCCGATTTTTCTCTCGTAAAGACCTTTGCTCACGATCCGGCCGACGACCATTTGAAATGGCTCGTCGCGCCCGTGGCGGCCGAAGGCGTCGCGGTGAACACGAACGGTCCGCTGTTCACGAAAATAAGCGGCATCTATTCCGGCAATGTCGAAATGCTCTATTTCGTGGATGTGACCGGCACGATATTCCGCGTGTATCATAACGGCACCGATTGGCAACTCAGGACGGTCATGACGATGCGTGCCCAGCCGGCTCCGGAATTCTTCAATTTCGGTCAGGGCGTTCGCTCTTACTATTCGTTCATGCCTTCGCCCAAGTTCGAGCAGTTCACAAAAATGCAGATAGACCATGGCGGCGACGGGGACATGGGTACCGCCAACGATGTGTTCATCGTGCCGGTGCCGCTCGTTACCGGCAACATCGTTTATCCCCGTGAGGCGGGGGTGCCCTATGAGATATTGGTGCTGTATGACCGGTTGCCCAACCCGCCGGGCGGGACGCTTCCGGGGGGCGATGTCGCGCTGACGGCTCTCTATTCGTCCGCCGACTTCAAAGATATGACCGATCGGGAGACCACCAATGACCTGCCGTTCAGGGACGGAGGGAACACCTATGACACTCTTCATAACGGGTACCGCATCGATCTGCGGCCGAATGTGTTTTCCGGTCCGCCGGATCCCGACACCGGCGTCTCGGCGAGTCTAGAGGGAGAAAAGAATATGGCGGCGCCGCTCGTGTATTACAACTGGGATGAAGACACGCACGCGCTGTTCGCCACCACCTATGCCACGCAGACCGGTCTTAACGAGTGCTCCAATAGCGGGGAATCGTTTCTGTACTGCCGTAACCTGCCGACCGGCGACACCATTCTGCTCGATGATCGGTACGCGAAATGCGCCGCGTGCAATGTCATAGGGTTGGGGAAGGGGCTTGCCCAGACACCGTCGGTGCTCAAAGGTATCCGTCAGCCGAATGACGAGGTCGTGGTGGTCGCGGTCGGCGCCGATCTCAAGACCGAATCCTCGGAATTGCCGCCGCCGCCCAAGACGATAAAGATACTCAAGTGGTACGAATTATATTAGGGGGTAAGGATATGCTACGGATGGCACAACATCTTTTTGCGGCGATACTGCTGACGGCGGGACTCTCCGCGAACTTGAGCGCCGCAGAGACGACCGTCAATGACTCTCTCTCTCTCTTCCCCGATCTCGTTATCGTGGGGCAGGTGATCGCGGTCGATCCCTTCTCGGTGACGATACAGAATACCAGATACACAACAACGCTCACCCCTCAGCGGCTCGATGCGCTGCGTACCCGCCTGACCGCTTCGAAGGACGATGCCGACAGCGCCTTCCAGAAGGCGCTTCGTACCATCAAAGTGACCGACGACGAGCATATGCAGATGGTGTTCTATTTCGATACGGTCAATCAACTGTTCCACGACGACATCAATACCTACCAGCAATTTCTGCCGCTGTTCTACCTGTTCAAGAGCAACATCAAGGAACTGCAGGGGCAATCCAAAGATCTCATTGAGACCTTCTCCCAGATGAAGACGGACTATTTCCTCACCATCCCCTTCGTGAAGAAACTCATGAAGAACGCGTGGTTCGCCGCGGTGTTCCGCATACACCCGGAAACCAAAAAGATCGTGTATCGACATTCGCGATTCTACGAGACCTATGAGGAACTCGAGGAGGATGCCTACGCGCGGGACAACCAGATCCGTAAGATAGTTGAAAAGGGATTGACCACGACGCTTACCGTGGCGGTCGTGCGCGGCCATGAATCGCAGTGGGCGAAAGAGGACGCGCACAAGAAATACCGTGACGGGCTCAAGGGCGGTAAGGGCGGTAAGCGCTACAATACGCCGGCGGGCACCATGGGCGGAGGGAAGTGACGACATGAGAACGGCGGTACGCGGCTACACGCTCGTTGAACTGCTCATCGTGATGGCGGTCGTCTCCATTCTGGCGGCCACCGCGCTCATGAGTTACGACGAATATGCGCGCAAGAGCCGCGTCGAGAACCTCAAGGCGCGGATACTCGACACGGCGGTCGCTCAGGAACGGTTCTTCACCGCGCGCGGTCGCTACACCTCCGTGCTCAGCGACCTGCTCGATTTCGGGTGGAAGGATCCGAACCCCGAAGGCGTCCGCATCACCACCGGAGTGTTTCTCGGTGTCGGCGTCAACCAATCGTTCTGGGTGGCGGGACACACCGACATCGACAAGACGCTCGATGCCTACCACGAATGCTGGTTCTACCCCGGCCGGACGCCGGTCACGACGGCGCGCGTGGCGAACGGCTTCGTCCAGTTGTGGGACGACCGCAAGAACCAACAGACGGCCACGGTGCCTTACACGACCTTGGATGGATCATGCAAATGACGGGAGATAACGGCATGGAACGGCGCGGTTTTACGCTCATGGAGATCATGGTGGTGATGCTGATCATCGCGGTGCTCGCGGCCGTCGCGATACCGATGTATCAGGATTATACGAAAAAGACCAAAGCGGCCGAGGCGTGGGAGGAACTGTCCAATATCGCCTCCCTGCAGGAACAGATATTCACCGACCTGCGTGCGTACGACACCGACGGGTCGCGACTCCCCGCCTACGGGGCGACCTTCCAAGGCAAATATTTCAGCGTCGAGGTGAACGGCACCAATGTCTGGACCGCCGCCGCATCGGTGTGCTTCGACGGTCACAAGCCGTGCAGCCTCACCGACGGGTACGATTATATGTTCACTATCGACCGGTCGGGGTTCAAGACGACCAAACCGAACGGGGCTAATGTCTATCCGGGGTGGAAACTATGATGAAAAAAGTGCTTGCAACAATAACAAATGATCCGATGGGGGAAGCCATGAGAACGCTCTGGTTCGTCTGTGTCCTTGCAGTCATGTCCGTGGTCGCATGCGGCGGCAAGAACGAAGCGGTCAGGGACATCGAGGTCGTTATCGACACCGATGTCGTGGTCCTTGACGAGGAGCCGGTAACCGATACCGGTGGCGGCACCGACGCCGATATAAAGCCCGTCGCGGAAGGGCCGGGCGGCGAACAGCAGTGGTTCGGTGTGATGCCGACCGGCCAGGCCAAGTGCTATGACAACGAAAAGGAGATATCGTGTCCCGAACCGGGCGAACGCTTCTACGGGCAGGATGCGCAGTTCAACCAGTGGAAAGCGAGATCGCTCCTGCAAAATGAAGACGACGGGGATGTGCCGCCGGGCACCGTGTTCGACGATGTGACCCGGCTGTACTGGGAACAGGCATACTTGAGCGGCGTCACTTGGTCGCAAGCGCAGAATTACTGTTCCTCGCTTTCTCTTGCCGGGAAGTCGTGGCGCCTGCCCACCCCGCACGAATTGAAAAGTCTTATCGATTACGGCAGCCAGACCCATCCGGCGACCGATTTCCCCGCCGATACCACAAAGGAACTCGGCCCCTGTTATGACGATCATACCTGCGACCCGGGGCGTGCCTGTTTGGAAAAAGACGGCAAATGGAGATGCTACTCCTCGACCCCGAACGACTGGTTCTGGTCTTCGATGCGCGTGCAGGATCCGCTTACCGCGTGGGTGGTCTACTTTCATGACGGATATCTCGAATACACGGCGCGGGACAATGTGTACAGTGTCCGCTGTGTATCGAGTCTTTGAGGGAGGGTGTCATGAGAAACATTATCGTGGCCATTATCGCGGTGCTGCTTCTGACCACCGGGCACCTGTACGCTCAGTGTGATACCCATAACTGCACGGCACAGATATCCAATGCGTCGGGCGCTACCGGTGACTGGTCCACCGTCGTTGTCGACCTGCGGGCCGGTCAGTATGTTCGCTTTCAGGTCGTAGCCGGCGTTACCTATGAATGGTCGACCTGTGGAGAGTTTTCTCCCGGATTCGATACCGAGATCACGATAAAATCTTCCGCATCGGGTACCTATGCCTGCTCTGAAAAAGCCACCGCGGTTGCGGACATCGATCCCGCCACCGATGTGCTCACCAGTACTGCGCATGGTCTCGGGAACGACACGGAAGGTTATTTCGTCGCCACCGGGTTCCCGACCGGCCTTGCCCCGGCGACCAACTATTATGTCGTCAATCGCACCGCCGACACTTTTCAGGTGGCGGTGACGCCGGACGGCACGCCGATAGATATCTCCTCGGCCGGGACCGCCGTGGTGTTCTACTCAAAGACCCTGAGCGGTACGCCCGTCGCCGGAGGGTACAACGATAACGATACCGGATGCGCCTACGGTACGATGTCCACCGTTTCGTGGACAGCGCCCGCCGACGGCACCGTTGCGGTATTGGTGAACGAAAGCACCTGTACGACCAACGACCTGCCGTTCTCCTCTGTCGATCTGAAATGGCGCATCGCTTGTCGTGAATGCACCGGTCCCGCATTGAGCGGTGACCCGCTACAGAGCAGTTCGTCCTCCCAGTGGGCCACGGTGGCCACCGATCTGGAGGGTGGACAGCATGTCAGTTTCGATCTGGTGGCCGGCACCCCCTATACCTGGACCACCTGTCTTGCCGATCCGAACGATCCGGACAAACCCACTTTCGATACCGAACTGTCGCTTTTCGAGGGCGCGGTCACCTGTTCGGGTGCGCCCGCCACCCTGAATGGCAGGATACTCGCCTATGACGACGACGATACCGCCTGTGAACACGGCATGTCCACCCTTTCCTGGACCCCCGCAAACGACATGGAGGTCGCCGTACTCGTCACCGAGAAGGATGGGACCGGGATCTGTCGTACGAACGGCGCGACCGATTCCAATGTTTCTCTCCGGTGGCGCGTGAACGGGTGCCGGAACTGCACGACGACGCCCGATCCGGCCGTGTTCTCCGAGGACGCCATACCGGCATGGACCTCTTCGGATGCGACCATGAATGTCAGGGGCGGGGTTGAGCCGTTCCTCTACCATGTGGTCAGAGGCACCCAGTACGAATGGCGCACCAACACCAACAGCCCGTGGGTCTCGTTCAACACCGAGATCACCGTGATAAAGAAAAATAGCCCGCCCTATACCTGCAACAGCGGGACCGTCGACGGCACGATAGTCGCCTATAACGACGATGACAGTACCGCGACCGACGGTCGGTCGATAGCCCGTTGGACCGCCGACTTCACCGGTATCGTCGCGGTCTTGGTGACGGAGCGATACTGCGCCGAACATGATGTGGCCGACACGGGAGTGTTCCTTGAGTGGAGAACGCTGCCGATCGTTGCGACCCCCTGCGCCTTGTGTACCGACCCCGATCCGGCGGTAGAGGTCGGCTCGGTCACCACGAGCGATGTGTTCCAATCGGTCGCGACCAACCTCAAAGCCGGCGATTTCGTCACCTTTCCCGTTACGCCGACCCAGTACTATCAATGGACCACCTGCGGCAGTCCCGACCCGACCTACGGCACAACCCTGACGCTGTTCTTCAAAAACGACGCGCCGATCGTCGACGACACCTATACCTGCACCATTACCGCCCCGGCGACCATCGGCGCGCTGGGGGGCACGCCGGTCGCTTTCAATAACGACGGCGCCTACGAGCCGCCCGATCTCTCGTGCGCCAACGGTCTGTCGACCATGGGGTGGTGGGTGAATCCCGCCCTGACCGATAAAAACCCCCATATCGTGGCGGTGTTGGTCAACGAATCGGTCTGCCGGGCCCATGACGGCGTCTATCCTCCTTCGGGCGTGACGCTCAGTTGGCGTACCATAGACCCGCCAGAACAGTGCGACAACTGTTCCCGGCAATACCCGGTGTCCATACAGAAAAACCCGGCGACCAAACCCGACTGGAGCCCGGTGACCTCTCTCATGCGAGGCGGCGACTACGCCTTTTTCGAGGTCGAAGAGAGTTATGTGTACGAATGGAGCACCTGCGAAACGAACCTGTCGGGAGAATATTTCGATACGCAGTTGACCCTGCGGCGCGATTCCTGCAACGGAGCACTGCTCGCCTATAACAACGATAACGCCACCGAAGGCACCTACTGCGACGGCAACCCCCAACGATCGAAATTCTCGACCGTCCAATGGTATGCCCCCTTTACCGGCACCGTCGCCATACTCCTCAGCGAGAAATACTGCCAGAACAACTACGCCCCCGCGACCACGCTCAAATGGCGCCGTTACAGCGCTTCCGCCGACTGCGTCACCTGTATAGAGGACGATCCCGCCACGACGCTGGTCGTGGAAGGATACGCCGGCTCGTATACGGCGCCCGTGAATATCGGCGATGTCAACCTGATCAGCAATATCTCCGACGGCTACTTCGCGCGCATCACCAACATCGTGGCGAACGCCACCTATGAATTCACCACCTGCGGCACCGGCGGCGCCGCCACCATCGATACGCAACTCACCCTGCGTGGCGCGGCGGCATTGACCGATCCGAACTGCTCTTCGCCGCTTCTTGCCTACAACGACAACGGGGACGCGGAGGTCCTGCCGGTCGTCGCCGACAAGGACGATTTCACCTTTACCTCCTCGGTTCCCCACTGGCTTCAGAACGGTACGAAGGTCCGTTTCAGCGCGTCCGCGCTCCCCGTGGGCATCGCGAAGGATACCGATTACTACATCATCGAGCGGAGCAATACGACCTTCAAAGTGGCCGCCACATCGACAAGCAGTACCCCGGTCGCCTTCTCGACGGCGGGGACCGATGTTCTGGCGCATGTCATCTGCGGCCAGAGATCGCGCCTGATCTGGACCGCTCCCGCCGATCTCAACGGCAAAACGGTCAGCATATCCATGCATGACTTCCCCTGCGTCCAGTCGGGCTTGAAGAACGCGCCGGTCCGCGTTAAAAAACTGAAAGGTCTCCGCTTCACCGATAATCTCGACCCCGCGGGCACCGGCGACACGGTCATCAACGACAATACCACCGGGTTGTTCTGGTGGGTGCCCCCCGCGCCGTTGGTGTTGGATTGGCAGGGAGCGCTCGACCACTGCGCCACTACCCTCAACAGCGGAAGCGGCTATGCCGGCTATAAGACCTGGCGGCTTCCCACCATCAACGATCTGGTATCCATAATCGATTTCAATCTTCAGGATCCCGCCACGAGCATGCCGCGGATCACCTCCCTTGCCGAGGAGAAACAGCACTGGGCGTGGTCTTCCACCACCTACATCTTCGGCGACCCGGGCGATAGTTCCGGCGCCAGTTACCATTTCGCGTGGACCGCCAATCTGCAGGACGGCCGCACCTATGCCGAAGTGAAAGAGCCCTACGCGTATGAAGAGACCACGGACGATGCCTTGGTCCCCGACGACGATCAGATCGTCGCCCCCGCCAAGACCCCGGTGACCCTCTGTGTGCGTGATACCTCGGTCATCGGCGTCCACAGGAATTTCGTCGCCGGCGGCACCTCTGCCGACCCCTATGTGGTCGGAGAACAGGCGCCGGTCACCGGCTGGGCCTGCGATAAAGCCTACTACAGCGACCGCGCCAATCTGGGCACCCCGCTTCCCCACCTGTACGGCTATGTCGAGGTGTGGACCTCTCCGTATACCGATCCCCTGCCTCCCTTCAAACACTACCCTTCCCAGAAGATATGGACCTCGCCGGACGACTTCCTCATAAACCGCACCTCGACCAACGCGGAGGCCGCCAATAACTGCGGTCTGGCGCCTATCGGTACCGGGTACAATTTCTCGTATGACCTGACCGCCCAAGTGGAGGGGGCGACCGGTATCTATCGCCGGGTGCAGGACGAACTGGTCCTCAACGGTCCCCGCCCGGTCTGGCCCCTGCTTGTCTACGCCTACGCCGTGCCGCTCGACGGGAACGGCGTTCCTCAGCACAGCGACGCGGGCCATACCAACGGCGTCAAACTCTGGCTATCGCCGCACGGCGTCCATTTCTTCGGCGACAAGCCGCTCTGCGGTGACGGATACAAACAGATCGGCGAGGATTGCGATCAAGGGGACTGGGATAACACGGATGAATGCGTGATCTTGCCGAACGATCCCTACACCGGCGTCTGCACAAACGCATCCTGCGGCGACGGTTATATCGGAACTTACGGGTCGGTGGTCGAGGTGTGCGACAAGCCGACCTGCGCGTACCCGTCGAGTTCGTACCAAGCACAGTGCCCCGGGGTCTCCGATGTGGAGTGCTCCTCGGATTGCCAGTCCCTGAGCGATTGCGACTGGGGCTGTTGCGGCGACGGTGCACAGGATGGCTGTGAGACCTCTTGTTCCAAGACCCTTTCCTGTCCCACTCCTACCTGCTATGCCGATCCCCCGTCCGGCACCTGTCCGGCCACCAATTCCTGTAAGTGTGACATAGTGTACCCGTTCACCAAGTGTACCTGCTATATCGACCATTCCTGTACGGTCACAACGACCGGGTACTGCTACCCCCAGTGTGACCCCAGCAAGAGTTCCTGCACCCCGAAGACCCAGCCGGGCTGCGTCTACGGCGTAGGCCTTACCGCGCCCGATGTCGACTGCGATTGCGGTAAATCCACCTGCACCGCCTCCTACACAAATTCCTGCCCCGCCTCAGACACCTTCGGCAATGCATGCGAGACAAGTAGTTGCACGCCGCCGCAGCAGGCGGGTGGCAAATGCGAAGCTACCTGTACCGCGACAAAGACCATCGGATGCAACCCCTCCGGCGCGGACAGGAGCTGTACCGCCTCCTGTGTCTGCACAAGTACGGGCGCTAAGCGACCGGAGGAATGCGATGGCGCGGACGGAGGAAGCGCAGTAGAAAAGCAGTGCCACAATGTCAACCCGAAATACTATGACCGACTGGTGACCGCTGACTGCGACTCCAGTTGCCGGATCCAGACAGGCGGTGTTAATCTGGATACGATCTGTCCGTGGTGTGGCAACAATATCGTGGAGAACCCTTACACGATAAACACGGTTCCGGGGGGCGAGGTGTGCGACCCGACCGTTCCCGACAGCATGCTCTGCATCAATCTGAACCACCCCACGCTTCCCCCGTTCCTCGACAATGGCGGTGTGGTGGCGAACTGTGATACCTGTGCCCCGACCGAAGATGATATCCGGGAGAATTGCCGGTGGTGCGGCGACAACAGGTTCACCGACATCTCCCCGGAGATGTGCGACCCGACCACGACGGAAGATCAGAATGTGTACGGCGGCCCGAAAATAAAATGCAGTATCTGGGGCGCCAAGTACGGTTTTGTCTACTATGACGATCTCCTGCTTACCTGTCCCGATACCTGCACCCAGTACACCGCTGACGGCAACCCCTCCTCGGGAGCGGGCGACCCGGACAATCCGCAGGCATACTGCCATTATTGCGGTGACGGGGTATTAACTCCGAGCAAAGAGACCTGCGAAACGCAGCCGCTTGCCGTGGGTGACCCTTACAATATACCGCCCTACATCGGCAAGGACTGCGGCGATTATGGCGCCAACAACCTGACCGATCCCGCCGCCTTCCCGTACTGGCCTTCCTATACCCCTCCCGGTTATCTGAATCTCGCCGCCTGTGTCGCGTGCGGATCCTCATACGATCACACCACCTGCGACTACTGCGGCGACGGCGATATCAGTGGTCCCGAGACCTGCGAGTTGGGCGATTGGGTGCGGTGCGTCGATATCACGCCCAACCCCGGGTACTATGCGACGAACGACGGTGTTACCGGCGACGGGAGCGACACCGTCACCTACTGCAACAACAGTTCCAATGCTGACCGGCACTGTAAAGAATGGTGCGTCGGCGATCCGGCCGTGACCGGTTGTCCGGCGGAATGGATCTGCCCGTATTGCGGGGATGGCCTGTACACCTCGCGGGCCGAGACCTGCGATCCTTCGTCTCCCATCGCCGGCATCGGCGGCGGGGTGATAACCTGCGCCGTTTATTGGAACAACCGTGCCGATGTGCCGCTGGACGGCATTGCGATGACGAGTGGAGAGTTGCCCAAATTCCACCCGTACGGCGATACGCTGGTGGAATGCCGCCCGGGCTGTATGAACCACTACACCCAACGCACCCTGTGTCGCTATTGCGGCGATGGTCTTACCCAGGACGATGCGATCGGGAAGGAAGAATGCGATCCGACGGACACCAGTAATACCCATTACTGCAAGGAACTTGACGACACAACGGTGAATCCGCCGAAGATATTCTATCCGCTCTTCACGGTCGGTTGCGCCCCTGACTGTACGCTTCAGGATCCCGACGATCCCTCCTTTACCGGCTGTCCGCGCTGTGGCGACGGCAAATATACGGCGGATTACACCGCCGCCGGACATCCCGAACTGCCTCTCGAAAAATGCGATCACAACGCCACCGACGGCTTTGATTCGTTCGGGTCCCGCGAGATATACTGTACGCTTTGGTGCTCGCAGGACGAAGACGCGACATTGAGGAATTGCTATGACTATCCGGGCGCGACGCGACGGACGGTGACCTGCAGTGAAACGCCCAAAGACTGCTCCCTCTACGAACAGTCGTCCGAGGCCGCCAAGAAATGCCGTGGATGCGGCGATGGGGAAAACCTCCTGTATAACAGCGATCTGGTCATGGCTCTCCATTTCGAGGAGCCGAGCGGCACCACGCTGTATGACGCCGCGCCCGGTACCGCCGCCAACGCGGTGCCCGCCGCCGGCGCTTTTTCCGGCGTCACGCTCAATCAGAGCGGTCGCCGCGCTCAGGGCAAGGCGATATCCTTTACGCACAGCAACAATCTCCGGATAAACGATGCCGCCAAACTCGACCTTTCCGGCGACATGACCTTTGCCTTCTGGTTCAAACAATCCGCCTTCTATACGCCGCCCATCGCGGGGGCGCCGTATCCCATACTCGTCAAGGGACATGGCTGGGAGTCGAACTACGGGTTCTGGATGCATAATGATGGGGTGAACAATATCATCAAGTTCTCCTTCCATTCGGCTGAGGTCACCGGTTGCGGCATCACCACCACCGCACAGGATTGGACCCAATGGACCCATGTCGCGGCGGTACGCAGCGGTCAGCAACTGACCATGTATGTGAACGGTGCGCAGGTGAACACGATATCGTGCGCGACCATTAATCCGCCGGTGAACAGCCACCCCATCACGATAGGGGAGGACACTCCACATCCGATGCATAACAATGTGAATTACGGCGTCACCGGTTACATGGATGAACTGTTCCTCTACAAACGGGCCCTTTCTCAGCCGGAGGTCACCTTCCTCGTCAACCGCGGGGCGTCTGTCGCCGCGGAGTATGAATACTGCGACGATGGCAACGTCTCTAACGGCGACGGGTGCAATAGCAACTGCGGGATAGAGACCGACTATGTCTGTACCGGTTCTCCGTCGGTCTGTACCGTGCCGAGCGGCCTTACCTGCGAGGCCGGTTGGACCTACAACCCCACAACGCAGAAGTGTTATAAATACTTCTCGACAGCAAGAATCTTCACGGCCGCGCAGGCGGACTGCGGCACCAATTCAGGCAATCTCGTTTCGATGGCCGATGCGACCGAGAATTCCTTTGTTCGCACCAGCGTCGTCGATCCGGCCTCGTCGGGCGCTCAATACTGGATCGGCCTCCGGCAACCTGAGACGGCGGTCGGCACGGTCGAGACCTACAATGCCGGGAGTACATATAACAAGATCTACTGCGGCACCACCACCACCAGCCTCGGCGAAACTTATTCGTACAACGACACGGCCTTCACATGGGTTGCGCCGGTGACCGGCTACTATACCTTCAGGGTCGGGACCACCACCTCCTCCTTCGACATCTACTTTGCCTATTATGACGGTTACATGGGGTCTTATTACACCGCTGATGCTTACGGCGAGGGTGAGAGCGAAACGCTCTCCTACCAGTATATGTACGCGGGATACACCAACACGATCTATGTCGGCGGATACAACAGCGCCGATGCCGGTCAGTTCTGTCTTGACATCATCTATCCCTACACCAGCGAGGTTCCGTGGGAATGGACCGATGGCGCCGCTTATGTCTATGGCGGCTGGGCCGGCGGACAACCCGATAATGCCGCCGCCGTCCAGAATTGTGCTTATGTCCCCAGCGGTGCCGGTGTGACCACATGGGACGATCTGGCTTGCAATTCCTCGATACCCTATGTGTGCAAGAAAGGGAGCGTCCCGTCTATCTGTGGTGACGGCACCAAGACCCCGGACGAAGAGTGCGATAACGGTGCCTCGAATGGTCCCTGTGGCTCTTGTACCTCGGCCTGTAAAAATCAGGCGTTCCCCCCCTGTGGCGACGGTACCCTCTGCGCCGGAGAGACCTGCGAGGACAATCTGCCGGGACAACCGGCCGATTGGGCGACCGGCGCCGATGCCTACGACGGCTGTTTCGAAGGCTGTGTGGCGGGCTATCATCCGATCGGTATCCACCGGGCCGCCTCGACCGCGCTTAACGGGATCTCCGGCTGGGCCTGCGATCCGGACGAATGGAGTCAGCCGGTAACGGTCTATGTGGAATTGCGCTACACCAACCAGAACGCGAGTGAAACCTGCGCGAACGACAATCCGTCGAGTCCGACACCGCCCTGCACGGTGGCGGTCCAGTCATATCTCGACAATTTCCCCGTGAATAAAGTATCCTCCGCGGAGGTCGTCGCCGCCTGTGGCGGTTCGACGGACGGCGGGAGTATCCACGACTTCGCCCTTTCGGTCAGCGACTTCTCCAACCCGGCCTTGACCGTGGCCAGATCGCCGTACTGGGCGAAGGTGTACGCCATCGATCCGGCCGCGCCTACCGATAGTAGACTTAAGCCGCTCAACGATACGCCGCTGCACATCAACATCTGCGGCGACGGTATCGTGGCCGAGGGCGAGGAGTGCGACGAGGGCGCCGCCGGCTTCAGCGATGAATGCGACGGCTGCACCAGCGACTGCAAGGTGATCCCCGCCTACTCCTGCGGCGACGGCGTGGTCTGCACCAACCACGGTATCATCGAGGAATGTGACGCGGGCATCGGGAATAATGACTACTACAAAGAATGCGCCCAGAACTGCAAATGGAATCCGTGCGACTGGGCGACCGGGTGGTATTTCAATGACAGCACCGAACGCTGTTACGCGATGACCCCCGGCGGGGGCGCGCAGGATTTCTACGGTGCGCTCAATGCCTGCGAGACGACCTACTCCGCCAACCTCGTTTCGATGAACAGCGCGGATGAGGAGACATGGCTCCGGACGGTGTTCTCCGCCATGGGTTCCGCCTACACCATCATCGGCGGCTCCGAGGTGTGGGACACCTTCCAGCGCGCGGCGACGGACACATGGGTCGAAGAGGTGTGGGCCTACCCGGTCACCAACCGCGTCTATTTCGGCTCCATGAGCGGTCGGGCGAACAACTTCAATGTCGGCACCTACAACGGGTTGGATGTCCGCTACACATGGCGCGTCCCTGCGCCCGGCACCTACCGGGTGAACCTCATCTCGAACTCCCCCTTAAACCCGGACATGGTCCTGTCGGTCTATAACTATCAGACCTTCGCGTGGACCCACTACAACGCCGCGGGCGCCGGCGCCGGCCCCGCCTTCATGGAAACGACTGGCGATATGGTGGGGCTCGTCACGGGCCAGACCTACGAATTCATCGTGGACAGCACCGCCGCGGGCGCCTACACCTACATCCTCGAGATACTGCAGAACAACGCTCAGCCCGGCGACCACTTCACCTGGACCGACGGGTCCCCCTTCTCCTACACCAACTGGCTCCCCGGCCATCCGACCTACGAGTCCAATATCTACCGCTGGACCACCGCGAACAACCTAGCCACGCCTACTTGGAACGACGGCGGTCTCGGTCCCTATCAGTACCTCTGCGAGAAACCGGGCTATCGGCTTCCGGCCTATCCTTCGACCTGCGGCGACGGCTATCAGACCGGCCTCGAGACCTGCGATGACGGCAACACGGTCAGCGGTGATGGCTGTTCTAATGTCTGCGCCATCGAGGGCACATGGTCCTGTTCGACCAACTATCGCCCGTCGCGGTGCTGGAAATGCGGCGACGGCACCCGACAGTGGTACGAACAGTGCGACGACGGCAATGCGAATGCCAACGACGGCTGTTCGGCGACCTGCACGATAGAGAGCGCCTCGTGGCATTGCACCGGTCTGGGCGGCGCGAACCAATGTCGGAACTGTGGTAACGGCATCACCGAGGGCAACGAGTTCTGCGACGCCAATGTCGCCTGCGCGTCTCTTCCCGCCCCCTACGGCCCCATCGGCAACACCGGCACCGCCCTCTGCACCGGCTGTCTCAGTTGGACCACCATCGATATCTGCCAGAATGTCAATCCTTGTCCCGCGATACCTGCCGGTGCATGGTATTACGGCGGTGTCACCAGTTACAACTACACCCAGACATGGAAAGGGACGGGCTGGGATCACTCCATCACGACGCCGACCCACAGCGCTACCGAGAACCCGACGCAGTACACCTGCGAATATCGGTGCCAAGACAACTACACATGGACCGACGGCACTTACTGCAAACAGAACTCGAAGAGGGCCAATTGTCCCAGTCGGCCGCGCGAAGCGCCCTATACGCTATGGAACGACGGTTTGAGCGGCGCCGATGCCGGTACCTTCGTGCAGACATGGGACGGCGACAGTTGGGAACCGGCGACCAAGCCGACGCTTCATGACGACAATGTCGGCGAATGTCATTACAAGTGCGATGCCGCCAACAACGCCGTATGGGATGGCGGGTTGGGGCAGTGCCGCATCTGTGGCGACGATACTCAGGAAGGGACGGAGTCCTGCGACCTGACCGACTTGGCCGGCAAGAATTGTTGGGATATGGGCATCGGCGCGAATAGTTCGAACAGCACCGGCAACACCCTTTCCTGCAACACCGATTGCACCTTCAAAACGAATGCCTGTACAAGGAACTACACCTGCTCCGGTAAGCCGATCGGCACGCTGTATTACAACAACAACACACCCACCTACTCCTACCCTCAGACTTGGAGCGGGGCGACATGGCTTCCCGGCGATAGTGCCAACAGTTATGTCGCCGGAGCGCCGGCGATCAACACCTGTCAGTACACCTGTAACGCCGGAACCGGCTATGTCCACGACGGGTTGGCCTGTTCCAAGTGCGGTGACGGTGCGTGGACGGGCAACGAACCGTGTGATGATAGCCCCGATACCGACAATTACGACGCATGCAAGAACAACTGTACCGTGAATGTCTGTAACGACGGCTACAAGGACTTTACCGACGAGACCTGCGATCCCACCGATCCTCTTGCGGCGAACAATTCGACCACCTGCAACGCCGCTCTCGGGTTGACCGGCGTTACCGGCACCGTCCTCTGCAACGGCACCTGCAATGGCTGGGTGACCACGCCGAACAAATGCACCAAGACCTACCCGTGCTCCGGCAAACCAACCCCGGGAACGCTCTATGCGAACAATGCCGACGACTACACCTACACCAGAACATGGACCGGCGCAGGATGGGATTATAGCGAGGATCCGACGCCCGACTACTCCGCCTCTCCGGCATTGGGCACCTGCGATTACAAATGCGCGGCCACATATACCCACGATGGCGCGGCATGCTCCAAGTGCGGCGATGGGCAGGTGACCGGAAATGAAGACTGCGACAATGGTGACAATGCGGTCGTCGGCGCGTGGAACATCGCGAGAAAATGTAACACGAATTGCAAATGGAATCCCTACTGCGGCGACACCGTCGTGGCCGGATCTCCGAACGAAGAATGTGATACCGGCACGGCGAACATGGGTGGCGACAGGGCCTGTTACGCCTCCTGCCGGAAGAATCCCTGCGGCGACGGCTGGGTACACTGGGATCCTGCGTACGACGGGAATGCGAACAACAGATGCTACAAACTCGGAACCGCCGTCGCCAATTACGCGGCGGCAAAGACCGCGTGCAGTAGCGCAGGAGCGACTCTCGTCACCATCAACAACGGTTACGAGAACACCGCTCTTGCGAGCGTGCTTCCCATGAACAGTTGGATCGGTCTTTCCGATCAGGCCGGGACGGTCACCGACACCGGCGGCGCCCACTATATCTGGACCCCTGTCACCATGGGGCAGTACGGTGGCCGCTATACCGGCACCAACGCCACCACCGGACCGTTCAACATCGGAAGTTACGCCAGCCCGGGATATCACCTTGCTGCACTTACTACTTATCATCCGGTCTGGTTCAAGATCGTTCCCGCCGTGACCGGTATTTACGCTTTTTCCGCGACGCCCGCATCGACTTGGAATTCCGAGTTGCATATGAAAGATCAACAAGGGAACAACATCACCACCAGTTGCTCCACCACCTATTGCAATAACGGTAACGGTAACGGACTGACGGATTCTTTCACGGTCTCTCTGACAAAAGGAGCCGTCTATTATTTCGTTATCTCCTCTTACACCAGCACGAACTTCGGCACTTATACGGTAACGGCCAACTACATGGGTTCCGGCACCAACATCGGCAAAAAAGGATGGGAATCGCTGGAACGCTACAGTTATGCCAACTGGAATGCGGGTGAGCCGAACGAATCGGGAGGCAGTGAAGGGTGTACCGTCATGCAGACCGGTGGTGGCACATGGAACGATCTGTTGTGTACCACGGCGAATCAGGGCTATGTCTGTGAGAAAAACGCATCTATCACCACTTGGGCGGTGACGGATCTTTCGGTGAGACCCCTGCCCGCACAGACGGTATATGTCTATTCCTCCGGTAATGATGCCAACACCGGCGTTGACTGGGACTCCCCATTCTTAACGCTCCAACGCGGTATGGATGAGGCGGACAAATATCTCGACTGGGGCGCATCGAGCGTGCTTGTCAAGGTAAAGGCGGGCACCTACTCTCCCACCTCCAACGGCAATGGCTATTTCAGGCACTTCCAGTTGCGGAACAAGGTGACGGTGGACGGCGGCTATTCGACCGCGAACACCGGTACCGGCAGTACTAAATCGGGCGTGACCTATCTACAGGGATATTCCAGCAGTGGCTGTGGCACCTATCAGGTCTTCTCCCACAATGGTATCCGACCGCGCGATGGAGCACTCATAGATTCGACCGCCGTGATCCAGAATGTCAATATCCGCTACGGATATGCCTATCCTGCCACCTGTGGTGGTTGGGCGGTAGTTCCCACGGGTGCGAATCCGGTACAATACTGGCCTTACGATAGAGGACCGGCCATGTTCAACTATCTGGCGACGCCCACCCGCACTACCGGTGTTACCGTCTCGGGTACTTACTCCTGCACTACGACCATAGATCCCAAATGTAATGCGGCGATTTACCAGTGGTGAATGTGATAATTGTGAGAACAAAATGGAGGGTGCAGATGTTGTTTCGCAAGACCGTTGTCGCTTTAGGCCTTTCTCTCCTGTTCCTCGCCTGCGAGGAGACACCTCAGAACACCGAGCCCTTCAAGCAGGGCTCGCTTTGGGGTCCCTGCTATGACGACGACACCTGCGACGCGGGGCTCGTCTGCAAGGATAATGTCTGTTGGGAGGCGAACGACGGCGACCTCCTGACCGACGACCTCATCCCCGACGAGGAGGAGGACGACGCGAAGACCGACACCGACAAGGTCGACGCGGATAAGGTCGACACCGATAAAGTAGATGTCGATGCTAAGGACGAGGATGCGACCGACGATGACCTCATCGTCACCGGCCCCTGCGCGGCCGATCCCTGTTCGGCGGTGGAGCATTCCGACGGCGTCTGCACCGCCGACGGCGACGATTACTCCTGCGGCTGTGTCGAACATTACACCTGGGACGGCGACAACAAACTGTGCGCCGTCGATACGCAACGGGCCGACTGTCTCAATATCCCCGATAACGCGCACGGTATCGGCGACAATGCCGACGGCAAGTTCGAGCAGGCATGGGACGGCGACGGTTGGGAACCGGTCTCGTTCTTCTGCGAGTGGGCATGCGACGAGAACTTCTCGCTCGACGAGGAGGAGGGCGAATGCGTCGCCGATACGCGGCGGACCGACTGCGTGAACATCCCGGATAACGCGCACGGCACCGGCGACCACGCCGATGATAAATTCGAACAGACCTGGGACGGAGCCGCCGATGCTTGGCTCCCGGCGTCGGTCGTGTGCACATGGGAATGCGACACCGATTATGTGCTGAACGAGGATGAGAACGGCTGTATGTTGAGCACGCGGCGGACCGACTGCACGAACATCCCGGATAACGCGCACGGCACCGGCGACAACGCCGACGACAAGTTCGCGCAGACATGGGACGGCGACAGTTGGGAGCCGGCGACCTTCGTCTGTACCTGGGCGTGCGACACCAACTACCTGTTGAACGGCAACGAGGACGGGTGTGTCGCCGATACAAGGCATAGCACCGATTGCCCTAATGACCTGCCCGATAATGCTCACTGGATCGCACCGAACGCCGATGGCAAGTTCGACCAGACATGGGACGGGGCCGCCGATGCTTGGCTCCCGGCTTCGATCGTGTGTGTGTGGGCATGCGACAACAACTACAACGACGATGACGAGAACGGCACCTGCGTCGCCGATACGCAGGATGTCCCCTGCACCAACATTCCCGACAACGCGCACGGCACCGGCATCTATGAGAACGAGACCTTCGAGCAGACCTGGAACGGTGCCACGCAGGAATGGGAACCGGCCCTCGTCCTCTGTACATGGGCCTGCGACGAGAACTATAACGACGACGATGAGAACGGTACCTGTGTCGCCGACACGCGAGATGTCCCCTGCACCAACATTCCCGACAATGCGCACGGCACCGGCATCTATGAGAACGACACCTTCGAGCAGACCTGGAACGGCGCCACGCAGGAATGGGAACCGGCCGATGAGGCCTGTACATGGGTGTGCGACGAGAACTATAACGACGATGACGAGAACGGTACCTGCGTCGCCGACACGCGAGATGTCCCCTGCACCAACATTCCCGACAACGCGCACGGCACCGGCATCTATGAGAACGACACCTTCCAGCAGACCTGGAACGGCGCCACGCAGGAATGGGAACCGGCCGATGAGACCTGCACATGGGTGTGCGACGATAACTATAACGACGATGACGAGAACGGTACCTGTGTCGCCGACACGCGAGATGCTCCCTGCACCAACATTCCCGACAACGCGCACGGCACCGGCATCTATGAGAACGACACCTTCCAGCAGACCTGGAACGGCGCCACGCAGGAATGGGAACCGGCCGACGAGGCCTGCACATGGGTGTGCGACGATAACTACAACGATGACGACGAGAACGGTACCTGCGTCGCCGACACACGGCGGGTGGACTGCGCCAACATCCCGGAGAACGCCTACGGTGTCGACCCGAATGCCGATGGCAAGTTCGAACAGACATGGAACGGCGAGGATTGGGAACCGACCACCACCGACATCTGTGTATGGGACTGCGTCGAACACTATGAAAAGGTCGATAGCGCCTGTGCGTTGCGCCCTGTCGTCTATGTCAGGTGGGATGCGACCGACGGCGAGAACACCGGCTATTCGTGGGCCGATGCCTTCACCGATCTGTCGGAGGCGATAAACTACGCCATCTGGGGACAGGAGATATGGATCGCGGCGGGGACCTATCATCCCTCTCTCTGTCCGAACTTGGAGACCTGTACCGACAGAGAACGGCATTTCACCGTGCGGCGCGGCATGCCCATCTACGGCGGGTTCGACGGCACCGAAACGGCGCGCGATGAACGCGACTGGGCGGCCAACCCGACCATCCTTTCGGGCGATTTCAACGGCGACGATTCATGGAACGCCGGGACACGCACATGGGAGAATAATTCCGAGAACGCCATCCATGTCTTCTACCACGATTATACCATCGCCCCGCATCTGGACGAGATGGCGATACTCGATGGCGTCATCATCACCGGCGGCAACGCCGATTCCACCGAATGGCCGCACGAGCAGGGTGGAGGCATGATCAACTGGTACAACAATTCTCCCATCATCGTGAATACCACCTTCTACGGCAACAGCGCCACGAACGGTGGCGGAGGTATGTTCAATCAAGAGAATTCGAGTCCTGCCGTGACCGACTGTATCTTTGAACGCAATGTCGCTTTGAAAGGATCCGGCATGACCAATAGCGAGAGCAGCAATCCTATCGTGACCGGAACCCTTTTTACCGACAATGGGCTCTTGGTCACTAACGAAGAAGGAAACGGCGGCGCCATGGCGAATGACAGCAACGCCCAGCCCCTTGTTGTCGATTGTGTTTTTGATGGGAACATCGCCAGCGCAGGCGGCGCGATCATTAATTCAGCCGCAATACCTGTGATCGACAACTGTCTTTTCACCGGGAATCAGGCAAAGGGCGGCGGTGCGATCGCGAATAAAAGTGGAGCACAGACGGTCATCCAAGATTCTGTCTTTTACAACAATACCGCCCAACAAGGTGGCGCGATAAATGACAAAGAAAGCGATCTTACGGTCATCTCCTGCACATTCGAGGGCAATACCGCCTCCGGATACGCGGCAGCCGTGTTAAACAATTTGAGCGCCGTAACGATCACGAATTCCGTTTTCAGCAACAATACCGCCGCTCAATTCGCGGGCGCCATCTTGAGTATGTATTCCGACCCGATCATCACGAACTGCACCATCAGCGGTAACCATGCCGGCGCCTACGGCGGCGGCATCGGGAACGGTGAATCCGACACCGTGTTAAGGAACTCCATCGTGTGGGGCAATACGGCGGGTGTTGCCGGCGCCAATGTCTTCAATGTCCCGGAAGGCAATGCCTTCGGTCCCTATTTCGCGACGAGCAACCCGACCTATGCCTACAGCGATATAGAAGGGTCTGGCGGCAGTGGTGCATGGGTCGCCGCGTTCGGCGCCGACGGCGGCGGCAACATCGACGCCGATCCGCTGTTCGTCGGCTCGGGCGATGATCCGTTCGACCTGCAGGCCGGTTCGCCGTGCATCAACACCGGAGACAACACCCTCATCCCCGTAGGCATCACTACCGATATCCTCGGCGATCTGCGGATACAGCCGGAGACCACCGGCGTGGTGGATATGGGTGCGTATGAACAGTAGGGGCGTGAGCGGTGAGGCGATAGTTGAAAACTCACCCCTGCCCCTCTCTTGCCAAGAGAGGGGTGCCCGGGAGGGCGGGGTGAGTTGTGGTTTTGTGAGGTGAGGGTTTTGCGTGATGGAGTTCCCGGTGATTGATGTCGAGCCGATAGAACCGCTACTGAAAAAGGAGCGACGGATACTGGCCGCCTACCTTCTGGGGAGCGCCGCGAAGGGAACTCTGCGCCCCGACAGCGACATCGACATCGCCCTGATGTTCGTGCCGGGAAAGATCATGTCGGGCGTCGAGCGGGGCGAACTGGCCGCCGAACTGTCGCTTCTCCTGCATCGCGAGGTCGATCTGGGCGTCATCTCTTCCCGTAATCTGGTCTATGCCCGCGAGTCGATCCTGACCGGGCGGCGCATATTCTCGCGCAACGATACCGTCGCCGATCTCTATGCGGCGACCCTGCTGGGACTCTACGCGCAATTCCACTACGAACGACGGGGGATCCTCCATGGCTATCTTGCCCGATGATGTGATGCTCAACAAGGCCGCCGTTATCGAACGGGCGCTTCGCCGCATGCGGGAAGAGTACGCGTTCGACCCGGAACTGAAGAGTTTTACCCACATCGACGCCATGACGCTCAACATCGAACGGGCGGCGCAGGCGGCCATCGATCTGGCCATGCACCTCGTTTCGCGCGACCGGCTGGGTGCGCCTCAGACGAGCGGAGACGCCTTCCGACTGCTCGCCACGGCCGGCGTCATATCGCAGGAAACGCTTCGCGCGATGACCGCGATGATCGCCTTCCGCAACATCGCGGTGCACGAGTATCAGGAAATGGATATGGCGGTCCTGCGGAGCATCGCCGGGGATCGGTGGCGGTCGCTCGTCGATTACTGCACCGAATTGGGCATGAGGATCGTCGTGAACGGTGAGGCGTGAGGCGTGAGAAGAAGTACCGATGTGTAGGGGCGGAGATTCATCACGCCCTGTTGACAGTTGAAGAGCAACATCCTTCCCCTTACTTGTCAAGGGAAGGGAGTTAGAGGGATGGGTTTTGATAGTTTGGGTACCGTAACTATTTTTTCGGAGGTCGGCCATGTGGCTTGTCAAGAACTCTTTGACCTTTGTTTCCCTGCTTGCGCTCGTTTTTGTTGCCGCCTGTGACGGCACGAAGACGACCCCCGGCACCGATGCGCTCACCGACGCCATCGCGGCCGACGACGATCTCATCACCGATGATCTCATCCCCGACGAAGAGGAGCCGGATGAGGCCGACATCGACACGAAGCCCGACCCCGACAAGGTGGATACGGACAAGGTGGATGTCGATGCGAAGGACGAGGATGTGACCGACGACGACATCGTGACCGGTCCCTGCTCTCCGAACCCGTGCGCGGAAATGGACGGCAGTGACGGCGAATGCACGGTGGATGACGAGACCTATATCTGCGGCTGTCTCATGAATTACACCTGGGACGCCGAAGAAAAAGGGTGCGTAGCCAATGTGCGGCGCACCGACTGCGCGAACATCCCCGGCAACGCGCACGGTACCGGTGACAACGCCGACGGCAAGTTCGAACAGACATGGGATGGCGAGAATTGGCTTCCCGGTTCGGTCGTCTGCACTTGGGAGTGCGACACGAACTACTCGCTTAACGAAGAGGAGACCGGCTGTCTCGCCGATACGCAACGGACCGATTGCACGAATATCCCCGCGAACGCGCACGGCGTGCTCGATAATGCCGACGGAAAGTTCCAGCAGGTCTGGAACGGCGAGAATGAAAGTTGGGAGCCCGCCTCTTTTACCTGCACTTGGGCTTGCGATGACAACTATACGAAGAACGGCGAGGTCTGCGATCCGTATACAAGGCGGTCCACCTGCACCAATAGTCTTCCCGATAACGCTCACTGGGTCGCTCCGAACGCCGACGGTAAATTCGTGCAGACATGGAACGGCGCGACGGACGAGTGGGAGCCGGAGACCTTCTCCGACTGTGCGTGGGAGTGCGACGAGAACTACAATGACGATGATGAGAACGGCACCTGTGTCGCCGATACGCGGCGGACCGATTGCGTAAGCGCGAAACCGGCTCACTCTCACTACAGTGGCGACAATGACGACGACAAGTTCGAGCAGACATGGGATGCCGGGATCAACGACTGGGCGCCGGCGTTCTTCACCTGCGAATGGACCTGTGACGAGAATTACACCCTTGACACGATGGGGCCTACCTGTGACCCCGATGTCCGCCCCACGACCTGCACCAATTCCCTGCCGGATAACGCCTATTGGATCGATCCGAACGAGAACGGTACTTTCGATCAAATATGGGATGGCGATCTCAACGAGTGGCTGCCGGCGACCTTCGACTGTGCGTGGGAGTGCAATGAACATTACACCAAGGAAGGCCTTGTCTGCGATCCCAAAACACGGCGGACCGATTGCGTGAGCGCGAAACCGGATCACTCCTACTACAGCGGCGACAATGGCGACGGCAAGTTCGAGCAGGTATGGGATGGCGGGATCGAGGATTGGACCCCGGCGCCCGAAACGGTTACCTGCGAGTGGGAATGCGACAAGGGCTACCCGATCAATGAGGCCGAGGACGACTGCATATTCCAGCCGGTCATCTATGTGAACCACGCCGCGACCGGCGGCGAGAACGACGGCACCTCGTGGGCCGATGCGTTCATCGATCTTTCCGACGCACTCGATATGATCGTTACCGGACAGGAGATATGGGTCGCGAAGGGTACTTACAAGCCGAGCCGGTGTCCCTACGCCGAGACCTGCGATGACAAGGAAAAGACCTTCCTGCTATTCAGCGATATGGGGGTCGCTTTCGTTCTGTACGGCGGTTTCGACGGCACCGAGACGACGCGTGCCGAGCGCGACTGGGCGGTCAACGAGACCATTCTGTCGGGTGACATCATCGGTGACGATGCGTGGGACGATATCAATCATGAGTGGACCGATCGGGACGACAATGTGTACCGCGTTCTCGTCTTCGATCCGGTGTACCCCGACAACACCCTGTTGTTGGATGGGTTCACCGTCTCCGGCGGTCATGCGGTCGCGGCGGACTTCAACCTGCAGCGCGGCGGCGGCCTTTCCTCGACCAACCACGCCATCACGATCCACAACTGCTATTTCACCGGCAATACCTCGTTGAATAGCGGCGGCGCGATATTCGCTCTTGACGGAACTCTGACGGTGGAGGATTCTTACTTCTACCGCAACACGGTGGGTAGCGTCGCTTCCGGATCCGGCGGCGCGGTCAGTTCTCTGGGAAGTCCGCTTACCGTTACCACCTCGACCTTTGAAGAAAACTATGCCGGCGACGCCGGCGGCGCGATCAATCATGGCGCCGGCGATGTAACGATCGCCGGATCTTCCTTCATCAACAATCAGGCTGACGGATACTCCGCCGCCCTTTCCATCGGAAATGCGGCTTCGGTGACGATCACCGATTCCGATTTTATTGGAAATATCGGGGGCTTCGGTGGCGCGATCGGCATAAACACGACAACCTCCGTCACCATTGATTCCTGTTATTTCGAAGAGAACGAGGCGACCGACAGCAGCGGCAGCGGTGGCGCCATGAATGTGGGCGCCGATAATCTTGAGATATCCGACTCGCAATTCATCAGCAACAGCGCTGAGCGTGGAGCCGCCATAAGTCTTTGGACGGTGACCGAGGCAACGATGAGCTCCGTCACCTTCACGACGAACGACGGCGGTGCAATCTACGCGAACGAAAGCGCACTGACGATCGACGGTGCTACTTTCACCGGCAACACCGGCACTAGATCCTCCGCGATCGATATCGCCAACGCTTCTTCCCTTTCGATGACCGATTCCCTCTTCCAATCGAACAATGCGGGGAAACTCATGGCGATCGAGGATTCCCTGTCGTTCTCCCTGAACAGATGCTCCTTCCTTGCCAATAACGGCATGATATCCAGTAACGGGAGCACTCCCATGGAGGTCATCGCCTGCGAGTTCGTCGGGAATCACGCCGATGCCGGAGGCGCTATCAATGCCGGAGGAAGCCCCATCGTCATAAGGGCCTGTCGATTCAAGGACAACGCCGCCGATCTTCCGCCCATTCACGGCAACGAGATCTTTGCCGGTTGGGGTGGCGCTCTGGCGATGATGGGCGGAAGCCAGTTGATCGTCAACTCGATATTCGAAGGGAACACCGCCAACGGTCTCGGTGGTGCCGCGGTATTTATCATGACCGCGCCCCAGATCGTCAACTGCACCTTCAACGGCAATACGGATGACACTGGCGACGGCATCGCTTTTATTGCGGCGAACGGCACCATTGATAACACCATTGTTTGGGACGACATCGCGGAGTATCAGGAAATAACGGTCGGCGAAGATGTTTATAATGTGGGACCGAGCAACCCGACCTTCAGTTACAGCGATGTCAAGGACAGCGGCGGCAGTGGCAACGACTGCGGTCCCGGCGGCGACGAGTACTGCTGGGTCCTGCCGTTCGGCACCGATGGCGGTGGCAACATAGACGCCGACCCGCTGTTCGTCGGTTCGGGCGCCGATCCGCTCTATCTGCAGGCCGGATCGCCGTGCGTTGACACCGGCAGTAACGCGCTGGTGCCGGAAGGTGTCTTGTACGACATACTCGGAACCGGCAATGACCGCATCCAGAACGACATCGTCGATATGGGTGCGTATGAACAGTGAATCGTGAGATGTGAGACGTGAGACGATAGTTGATAACTCACCCCTGCCCCTCTCTTGCGACTGCAGGCCGTCTTGGACGAGACTGTGGCACAGTGTCGTCAGGCCGAAAGCCGGAGCATTCATGCGAGGAAGGGGTGCCGGGAGGGCGGGGTGAGTTGAGGTTTGTCGGGGCGCGATTTGTCGCGCCCCCTTTTGTCCTTTGACAAACGCCCTTGTCGCGGTTATGATGACCGTGTTGGGAATGAAGGTAGAAAGGAGAGGGCTTTCCCGAATGGATCGAGGCGAACTTTCCGCACTGCTTGAACCGGTGCTTTGGGATGCCGGTTTAGGCATTGACGATGCGATCGCGCTTATCGAGAGAACGGAAAAAGAGAAACGGGGCGTCACCGCCGAAGACCTTTACCGCAAACTGCTGATGTCCTACAACTGGTATCGTCTCGTGGAGGTCTTGGGCATGGAATATCTGCAACGCCATGTTCTCCGCGAATCGGTCATAGAGCGACTTTTCCCCGAAAGCATGAAGAAACGGTATCTCTATGTCAGAACGATCCTTCTATCTGAGTAAACTCTATCCGTTGCAGGATGAGTTCCTGCGCCTTGTGGAGCGGTGCGACACCTCTTTTTACCTGACCGGCGGCACGGCGCTCGGCAGGCAGTACCTGCGCCACCGTTTTTCCGACGATCTCGATTTTTTTCTCAACGGTGCCGAAGACTTCAAAGAGCAGGTTGATCGGATATTTGAGCGAGTTCGTCGAGAAACGACTTGGGATTGCACGGTCGGGGTGACCGCCGACTCGTTCCTTCGTTCCTTCGTGCGGAACGGCGACACGACACTGAAGGTGGAGTTCGTCAATGATGTGCCATACCATGTCGGCGAATTCCTGAAAAGCCCGCTTTTCAGCAAGATCGACGGGTGGAAGAATATACTCTCGAACAAAATATCGGCGCTCTCCCGCAGGTCGGCCAAGGATATCGTCGATATCCTCTTTTTGGCGCGCGCCTATCCCTTTTCCTGGCAGGAGACGATCGCCGACGCAAAGAAAAAGGATATGTGGGTCGATGAGATCTCCGTTTCCGAACACCTTGCATCCTTCGATATGGCGCAGAGCGAGAGCATCAAATGGATCGATCCGGTGGATGTCGTCGAATTGGCGCAACACCGCGATCGCATAGCCCGCGACATAGTTCGGCGGGTCGACAACAAGATCAGCGTGAGAAGTGAGCAGTGAGTCGATAGTTGAAAACTCACCCCTGCCCCTCTCTTGCGACTGCAGGCCGTCCTGGACGAGACTGTGGCACAGTGTCGTCAGGCCGAAAGCCAGAGCATTCATGCGAGGAAGGGGAGGTGGAACGGCGGGGTGAGTTGCGATTTTGTCGGGGCGCGGGGTGCCGCGCCCCTTTTTTCGTGGAGGTATCCCCATGCATGTTCTCAGACATCCTTCGATGGGCATTCTTTTGCTCTCTTTCCTGTTCCTCGCCGCCTGTGACGGCACGAAGACCACCAAGAACGACGCCGACCAGTTGCCGACCGACGATCTCGCGGCCGACGGCGACCTCTTGACCGACGATCTCATCCCCGACGAGGAGGAGCCGGACGAGGCGGACATCGACGCGAAGACCGACGCCAAGCCGGACGGTGATAAACTCGACGGCGATATGCCCGACACCGACACGGCCGATGTCGAACCAGACATAGATGAGCCGCTGACCGACGAGGTGGTCACCGACGATGTCGTGACCGATGATATCCTGGTAGACGATGTCGTGACCGACGATATCCTGACCGACGAAGATACGGTCCCGGTGACCCGGCGCACCCTCTGTACGAACATCCCCGCCAACGCCCACGGTATCGGCGCGAACGCCGACGGCAAGTTCGAACAGACGCAGAACGGCGACTCATGGGAGCCGGAGACCTTCGATTGCGCGTGGGTCTGCAACAAAAGTTATGTGCTGAACGACGGCGGCGACGGCTGTTTCTTCCTCGCGACCATCTATGTGGACCTGACCGCGGCCGGCGCGAACAACGGATCGTCGTGGGAGAACGCCTTCACCGACCTTTCGGACGCGATAGAGGAGGCGCTCGACAACAGCCAGCAGGAGATATGGGTCGCGCAGGGGACCTACACGCCGGCCGTCTGTTTCACCTCGCCGCAGGAGACCTGCCCCCTGTTCCCGCGAAAACGGACCTTTACGCTGAAACCCGGTGTCGGCATCTACGGCGGGTTCCTCGGAACCGAGACCCTGCGTGACGACCGCGACTGGGCGGCGAACGAAACGATACTTTCGGGCGATCTCGACGGCGACGACGAGTGGGACGATATCAACGGGGAGTGGCTGAACCGCGAAGAGAACGCCTACCATGTCATACAGGTCATCTGGGATGACCAGCATCAGGCCGACGCGGTGCTCGACGGCTTCACGGTGACCGGCGGGGTCGCGATCGACGAGGATGTCGAGGGCATCGAGAACAAGGGTGGCGGTCTGCTCGCCGGTGACAACGAGGATTCGGCCGACTTCACGGTGCGCAACTGCCGGTTCTTCGCCAACACCACCGCAGGCGGCGGCGGCGCTATCGCCGTGCTGGCGATGGCCCCGACCATCGAGAACTGCACTTTCCTCGACAACAGCGCCGTTACCGGCGGCGCGGTTGCGCTACTTAACGAGAGTCCCGCGACGGTGACCGACTGCCGGTTCGAGAACAACTTCACGACCGGGACGACCGATTCATCGGGCGGCGCCATCGCCGCGCTTAACGGCAGCGCGCTGACGATCGTCGGGAGCGATCTCATCGGGAACCGGTCGGTAAAGGTCGCCGCCATCGATGCCGGCGGCCCCTCGCTGACCATCGAAGACTGCTATTTCCACGGGAACGAGGGGGCGGCAGGCGACGAGGCGAACGGCATCGTGACGATGCAGGCGGGTGGGGCGATCGCGGTATTCGACAGTGTCTTCGAAGAGAACGCGCCGGTGGTCATAGAGGTCCGGGACGCGACGCTGACGGTGGCTGGATCTGTGGCCGGATCTGTTTTTACCGCGAACGAAGGGCCTTCCATATCCACCAACGGCGGCTCGGCAACGATAACGGACACCACCTTCGAGAACAACGCGGCGGTGAACGGCGGCGCCATAGAGAACTCGGGAAGCGAGATGACCATCGTGCGATGCCGGTTCATCGGCAACCACGCCGACCTGCCGGGGAGCGGCTTCGCGGGCATCGGCGGCGCCATCTTCGCTACGGCGGCGGGCACCATGACCGTTCTTAACACCGTTTTCGACGGCAACAGTGCGGCGCTGTGGGGTGGCGCGGTGGCGCTCATCATGTCATCGCCGACCTTCCTCAATTGCACCTTCGACGGCAACACCGACTCGACCGGCGACCGGGCGATATTCATGGCGCAGAGCGACCCGACCTTCGACAACACGATACTCTGGGGATTGGTGGGCCAGCATGTCGGCGAACTCGGTCCCTTCGATTTCGAGGAGAGCGTCCCGGTGTTCCGTTACAGCGATGTCATGGACAGCGGCGGCAGCGCGATGACCTGCGGCGACGGCACCGAAAGTTGCTGGGTCCTGCCGTTCGGCACCGACGGTGGCGGTAACATAGACGCCGATCCGCAGTTCGTCGGCTCGGGCGACGATCCGCTCGACCTGCAAGTAAGTTCGCCGTGCATCAACACCGGCAGTAACGCATTGGTGCCGGAAGGTGTCTTGTATGACATCCTTGGCACCGTCCGCATCCAAAACGACATCGTCGATATGGGCGCGTATGAGCAGTAGATGTAGGGGCGCAATTCATTGCGCCCTCGTTCTTTTCTTTCTGTTCTTCATCGCCTGCGGCGGCGGTACCAGAGCCGCCGATGCCGACGAAGGAACTGCCGATGCCGATGCGGCGGTCGTGGACGACCAGCCGGACAACTCGGATCAGCCGGATCAGGCAGACGACATCGCCGATGACCTTGTGCCCGATGCCGTGGACGATATCCCCGACACTGACGAGCCCGATATCGCCCCGGTCATCACCGCCATTTCGGTTACAATGAACCCGAACGAGGCGGCGCCGCTCGTCGGCGTCGTCACCGCGACGACCGAGCCGGCGACCCGCCTGCGGGTGACCCTCGAGAGCGTGGAAGGGGAGAGCACCCTGCGTTATGCCGCGCTCGCGAAGGAGCACCGGCTGCCGATACTAGGGCTTTTGCCTGAACACATCTATACCGTGAAAGTCGCCGCTGAGACGGCGGGAGGAGCGACCGCCGCCTACCCGCAGGATTTCAAACTCGCCGTGCCGTCACTTCCTGTCGGCTTCCCCGAGATAGAGCATCTCTTCCCACGACCTTCCGGTGAGCGGGAGTCGGGCTATCTCTTCATTACGCTCGGCAGAGTAGAGGGTACTCTCGACGGTTTCGAATCCCGGGTGGTCGCCTTCGATGCGACGGGACAGGTCCGCTGGCTGCATGGTGAACAATTGGGCCAACACGGATTGGAGTCCCTGTCGAACGGCAGATTTCTTCTTCAGTCCGTTCAAAAGATACTCGAGATAGACATGTTCGGCGACACCGTCGGGGAATGGGTCGTCGAGGGAACGGACGGCGGTCCGCTCGCCGTCACCATCCCGGGCGTTCCGGTCTTTCACCATTCAGTGACATCCACGGCAGCGGACACGATCATCACGCTCAGCAACGAGTTCCGCACCTTTGAAAACTACCCAACGAGTGATACCGACCCCGAGGCGCCCAAAGATACCGTGGTCGTGCGCGGTGATGTCATCGTCGATTTCGGACGTGACGGGAGCATCCTGCAACAGTATCATCTCTTCGATATGCTCGACTCCCTTCGCATCGGATACCTTTTTTCGAATGGCTACCAATGGAGCCACGCCAATCACGCTTTTTCTGTTGCAGATGATAACAGCATCATCGCCTCGGTGCGTCACCAGTCGTGTATCGTCAAATTCGACCGTGCGACCGGCGCGCTGAAATGGATACTCGGTAATCATGACAACTGGGCGGCAGAATTCCAACAGCACCTTCTGACACCGATCGGAACCCCTTTCGCGTGGCAGTGGTATCAGCACAATCCGAAACTGACCTCGCAGGGGACCATTCTCGTCTTCGACAACGGCAATTACAAAGCGATGCCTTTCGATGCGCCGGTCGCCGACGAGGATAACTGGAGCCGTGCCGTCGAATACCGGGTGGACGAGGAAATGATGACGGTCCAGCAGGTCTGGGAGTGGTATCCTGCTGGCGCCGATCGGATCTATTCCCAGAGCCTCGGCGATGTTCTCCACCTGCCGGGAAAAGATCATGTCATCGTCGTCTTCGGAGGAGACTTCTTCGAAAAAACGACGAACAAGGTCCGGATATTCGAGGTGACCCACAAAACCCCCGCGCAGATCGTGTACGAAATGCGCATCAAGACCTCCTCGGCCGACGAGTCCGGTCCAGTCGTTTCTTCGGTGGCGTTCCGTTCCTCGCTCTACCCCGCCGGCATGCTCGAAGAATAGGAGATACCCCATGCAACGGATACTCGTGACCGGCGGCGCCGGGTTCATCGGCTCGCACTTGTGCAAGCGCCTGCTCGACGAAGGCAACGAGGTGCTGTGCCTCGACAACTTCTCGACCGGGAGCCGCCGCAACATACGCCCGTTCCTCGCCCACCCGAACTTCGGACTCATCACCCACGACATCACCGTGCCGATATCGCTCGAAGTGGACCGGATATATCACCTCGCCTCGCCCGCGTCGCCGGTCCGCTACCAGCACCAGCCGGTCATGACGGTGCGGACCAATGTGCAGGGTTCGCTCACGGCGCTCGATCTCGCGCGCGCGACCGGCGCGACCATCCTGCAGGCCTCGACGAGCGAGATATACGGCGACCCGGAGGTCCACCCGCAGACCGAGTCATACTGGGGCCGCGTCAATCCCATCGGGCCGCGCAGTTGTTACGACGAGGGGAAACGGTGCGCCGAAACGCTCTTTTTCGACTACCGGCGCCAGTACGGCATCCCGATAAAGGTCGCCCGCATATTCAACACCTACGGGCCGCACATGGAGGCCGACGACGGCCGCGTGGTCAGCAACTTCATCGTGCAGGCGCTCGCCGGGGACGACATCACGCTCTATGGCGACGGTTCGCAGACCCGGTCGTTCTGCTATGTTGCCGACATGGTCGAGGGGCTCGTGAAACTCATGGCGACCCCGGAGAGTTTCACCGGGCCGGTCAATCTCGGCAACCCGCACGAGGTGACGATGCGCGAACTCGCCGCGTCCATCATCCGGCTCACCGGCTCGCGGTCGCGGCTGACCTTTCTCCCGCTCCCGCAGGACGACCCGAAACGGCGGTGTCCCGACATCGCGCTTGCGAAGCGGGAACTCGGGTGGGAACCGCGGATCCCGTTCGAGGAGGGGCTCGCCGCGACGATAGCGCATTTCAAAAAAGAGGGGCGCGACTAGCGGCATGACCTGTCTTTTTGTCGAAACGGCGATATTCCTCTGTGCTTCCGGCCTGTTGGCGTTCCTGTGGCGCGGTCGCTCCGATCCGGTGCTTAAAAAAGCGTTGGGCGCGGCTTTCGCGGTCGGCACCACCTGTTCGATCCTGCTGGAGATAGTGAACGAACGGTGGTTCGCCGGTCAGGGAGCGGTCTATCCCTGCGCCGTGCTGCCGCTGTGGCCGTTCGAATTCCCGATCGCCATCGTTCTCATGACCGGCCTGTACGCCGCGCTGATCGCGTACGCCGCCTGCCGGGTCGCCGATGCGACCCCGTTATCCCGCTTCGGAACGCGTCTGGTGCTGGCCATCACTGCGGCGGCCGTGCTGAACCTCTTATCGATAGCGGTCGAGCACGCCGGGGTCGCCGCCGGATATTGGCGGCATCTGCGGGCGACCGAACTTTCGCGTATCTACCCGTTCGTCTATCTTTTCTACGCCGCCGCCTCTCTGCCGGCGACCGTCGTCTTTTTCGTCGTCCGATATCGTCAGGAGCACCCATGAGCACCGGGTATCCGCCGACGCGCTGGATAACCGTGGGCGTCATCACCGCCTTTTCGGCCGCTCTTTTTCAGGTGTCCTTCATCCGGGTCCTGTCGTATGTCTTTCCCTTTCAGATGATATTCGCGGTGTCGCTCGTGACCGGCGCCGCCATATTCTTCAGCGGCATCGGCGCCCTGCTCGCCCGGCCTCTGCCGTGGCTCACCCCCGCGGCGCTCCTGACTGCGGTCGCGTCGCCCGCCGCGCTCTACGCCGTATCGCTCTTCACGACCCGATCGATGACCGACTATGTCTCCTTCGGCGTCGCGGTGGCGCTCTGCGCGGTCCCCTTCACGCTCTACGGGCTTCTGAACGGCGTCTGTTACCGCGCGGTTCACGGGATGGACCGCCGCCTTGTCGCGCCGCTTATCGGGCTGTCGTCGGTCGCCTTTTTTATCGGACTGACCGGTGCCGCCTTTTTCGGAGGCGCCGTCGGTATCGTGACGATCGCCCTGCTCGCGGCGGCGGCGCTCGTGGTGCTACCGCTTCGCCCGATACCGGCGGTCGTCGCGTTCGTCGCGCTCGCCGCGGTCCTCATGCTTTGCGGCGTAGAGGAACGGGCTTTCCGACTCATCGCCCGCGCCCCGGCTCTCTGGGATCGGTCCGTCACGGCCCCCGCGGTGGTCGGTGGCGGCTGGTCGCCCTATGCGCGGGTCGATCTGGTCGACATGGGCCACGGGCGGCTCGCCGGCATGTACAACGGCGTCCAGTACTGGATGACCGGCGCGCCGGAGCACGATGTGCCGTTCCGGCGGGCACTGTACGGGACCGTCACCGGCTCGGTGCTCGTCATCGGCACCGGCGGCGGTCATGGCCTGCGGTCGCTCGCCAACGCATCGCGCATCGAGGCGGTCGAACTCGACCCGCTCGTCGTCTCGCTCCTCAAGGGGCCGCTTGGTTCCTACAACGGCGGGATATACGACCGGATCGCGGTGGCGCACGCCGGCGACGGCCGCAGTTATCTGGACAACGCTCCCGGCGCCTATGACGCCATCATATTCGAGGCGGCCGAGGTGGGTCTTTCCAACTACCACAAATCGTTCATAACGCTCGAGAACTATCTCTATACCCGCGAGGCGATGGCATCGGCGTTCGGTAAACTCGCTCCCGGCGGCGCGCTCGTCATCATCCACACCGACACCCATGTGCCGCGCGAACGGTTCATCAAGGCGCTTCCTTCCGAGGCGCGCTTCCGTACCTTTCAGGCGACCTCGGAGGTTCCCGGCTTTGCCCACCTACGCTTCACCACGGACATCACCGTCGCCTCGCGCGATACCGCTACGCTGGCCCGCTGGACCGACGCGGTGCTGGGAGCCGATCCGAGCGCGGTGGACGAGACCGACCGATTCATCGTGAGCGAACGGTTCCTGTCGGCGACGGCGGTCACCGACGACCGGCCGGTCCTGTATCTGCGTGAGCTGTCGCAACTGGCGCCGTTCGCCGTGGTCGCCTTTCTCCTGCTTGCCGTCGCGTTCGCGCTGAGTCTCCGGGGCGATCGGTCGATCGGAGGTTTTTTCCTGTTGACCGGGATGTCGTTCATGGTGACCGAACTCTATATCATCAATATGCTCCGCGCGGCGGTGAACGGCTATGTCGAGACCAGTTCCATCGCGCTCGGCGTCTTCACGCTCGGTTCGGCGGCGGGCGCCCTGCTTGCCTCGCGGATACCGGCCCGGCGGGCGGTCGTCGCGCTTGTGCCTGCGTCTCTCGTACTCGTCGCCGTTCTTTCTCTGTTCCCCTTCGGCGCGCCGCTCGCGGTCAAACTCGCGCTCATCGCCGTCGCGGTGTTCCCCGTCGCCTTCATCACCGGCACCTTCTTCCCCAAGGGGTTTTTCGTCGCGCCGGTCGGGACCGGGGCGTGGTACTATGCGATAGACACCGTCGCCTCGGCGGGAGCCTTCCTGCTGTTCTATCTCATCACCGCGGCGGCCGGGTTCTCGTATGCCGGGCTGTTCGGGCTTTTGTGCTATCTCGGCGCGGGGCTGCTGCTTCTGCGGATATGAAGGACGAATGCCGCGTACTGCATAAGACGCGACAGGAACAGGAACGGGCGCGGCAGGCGGAACAGCAGTCGTACGATGCGCCACGGCAGATAGAACCGCAGATAGGCCCGGAATATCATGCCGCTCAGCGGTATGCCGGTCTCCTGTTCGTATCGTGACCGGCCGGTGAAATAATCGATCGGGCCGTCGCCCTTCTCCGCGCCCCACAGTTCTCGGCAGGTCCGCGCAAGCCGGGTATGCGGGAAGGGGGCCACTTTGAAATACGAGACCATGTCGAGCGCCGGGTCGCGAGAAAGGGCGAAGGTCGCCGCCATCTCGTCGCGCGTCTCTCCGGGAAAGCCCAGCATGAAATAGGCCTTGGTGATGATGCCGCGCCGGTGCGCGTACCGCGCCATCCGCATCGTCCAGTCGATGTCGAGTCGTTTTTCTATCATCTCCTGCAGACGCGGCGTGGCGGTCTCGAACGAGAAGGTCAGGTTATAGACCCCCGCCGAACGCATGAGATCGATGTCCTCTTCGTTGAGGAGGTCGCCCCGTATCCCGTTGGGAAAGGCGATACGGATGTCGGCGCCGATCCCTTTCACGCCGCGCAGGATAAGCCGCATCCGTTCGCGGTCAAGATTGAACACATCGTCCACGATATGGAACTCGCGGATACCGAAGCGTTCGTAGAGGCGACGCAGGTCGGCAAGGACGCGCTCGGCGCTGTGGGGGCGGAACCCTTTTCCCATGATGTCGTGGCAGAAGGCGCACCGGTAGGGACAGCCGCGCGAGGTCATGAAGGCGACATGGCGGGGGTGGGCCGATATGACATTCATCGGCGTATGCGGGCCGAGATAGCGCTCGATATCTACCGCGTCGAGATCGGGCGATGGCAGACGGTCGAGCGGCGTGATAAAGGGACGGTCGGGAGCGACGAGCACCAAGCCTCCCCTCCGGAAGGCGGTCCCCGGTATATCGTGCAGATCGTCGCCCGCCGCGTGACGGCGGACGATATCGAGCAGGGTCTCTTCCCCCTCGCCGCGCACGGCGATGTCCAGCGCCGGGAATTCCTTCAGCGCCTCCTCGGCGTCGCTTGAGGGGTAGGCGCCGCCCGCGACGATGAGCGCGCCGGGCGCCGCGGCGCGGATGGCGGTGAGATGGCGCGTCAGGAGGGGTTTTTCGAAGGTCATGAGCGACAGCCCGAGGAGATCGGGCCGTTGCCGTTCGATGGCGGCGATCAGCGCCCGGTCGGCATCTTTCTCGACCCGCAGGTCGAGCAGGGAGACCGTAACGGCTTCGCCCAGTTCGCGCTTGAGGTAGGCCGAAAGAGCCATCAGGCCGAGCGGCAGTTCGAGATTCTGGTGCGCATGCAGAGGAACGAAAGGCTTTATCAGAAGAACCCTAACCATACAGCGACCCGGCGAGAAAGACGATGCCCGCGCCGGCGAATAACAGGCGGTACCGGGCGCGGTGACGCAGGAACCGGTCGGTATCGTGCCTCCCGGCGATCAGGAAAGATGCTGACAGCACATGCCCCGCCGAAGCGACAAGGAAGGGGGTGAGGCGCAGGGGATCCTCGCCGGTGATAGCCAGCATGCCGAGCGTCACAAGGGCGGCCAGTGTCGCTCCCAGATGGATGATCACCCAGCGCTGCGTTCCGAACCGGACCGCGCCGCTCACGATGCCCGCTCTCTTGTCGGCGTCGTGATCTATCAGTTCATGGTTCACATGACCGGCGGCGAGTAGGAGCGCGAAATAAAGAGAAAGGAACAGCGATCGATCGTCGGGTTCGCCGATGAGCGCCCAGCCCTGCTGGAACTGGGTGATGCCGACGGCGACATGCAGGATCGTCCCGGCGAGCGGGACATATTTCGCGCCGTATCGCGGGAACGAATAGAGTCCCCAGAGAAAGAAAACGCCCAGCGCGTACGGGATGGCGACAGGCCGCAGAAAGGCGAAGATCGATAGCGCCGCCGCAAGCGTCAGTGCCGTGACGGTCGCATAGGCGCGCGCCGTAGCAAAGCCATCGACCGCAAGTCGTGGGTTTGCGGCGTCATCGCGCAGGCCGGCCCAACTGTTGAATGCGTATATCGAAACGATGAGCAGATACGAGGCGACAAGGCCGGCGATCACGCCGACCTCGATCAAGTAGGGGAGGGCGGGTGCCGCCATGACCGAGCCGATGATGGTGAAACTGGTGATGAGGAGCGCTTCGGGGAGCCGGTAGGGGGCCAGAAGCGCTTTCATTGACCCTCCGAGAAGCGGAACACGATGGTGTTCGGTCCCTCGAATACCTTGCGGAGGAGAGGGGAACCCTCCAGTTGCGAGAGGGAGAGGCGATCTTTTTTCAGTTCCATCCCCTTATGGTAGACGAGCGCCGTGACGCCGTATGCGCGGAGCCGGGCGATCGCCTCCGCCTGCGGGAGTTTCATGGTCCAGTGGTAGAAAATGACGCGCGGGGTCGGAAAGTAGCCGTTGAGCCCGCTCACGGTCGAGCGGCGGTGGGAGGACTGCCAATAAAGATAGATGAGTTCGCGGTTGTACTGGAACAGGTCGTCCCAACTGCTCGTGAACATCGAGACCTCCCGGATGAGTGGACGCGGCTCATGTTCCGATCGGGTCACGAAGTCACGCGGGTCGATCCGTTCCCAGAGTTCGGGGTCGGTGAGGTCCATATTGAAGGTGGTCGGCAGGTCGACAAAGACCTCGCCGGGTGCGGTCGTCGCGGCGAATTCGAGGTAGTCGGCGGGCGCCGGGATGTAGGCGGCGACCGGCCAACGCTTGAACGGCATCGGGATGTTCTCGATGCCGTGGATGAGGAAGACGGCGGCGACGAGCCCGAAGGCGGCGGCCCGTTTTTTCTCGAGATACCGGGCGAACAGCCGGTCGAGCGACAGTCCCGCGCAGACCGAAAGGGCGAACAGGACGAGGAAATAGGCCCGGTTGGTGACGCGCAGGTAGGAAAGTATCGGGATCCATGTGTAGAAGGGATAGAGCGGCGCGGGCGGCTGGATCTTCGCCTGCGGGTGGTACAGGAAATTGGGGCCGAACGCGAACACGAAGCCCCCGATGAGGATGAGCAGGAACAGCCATCGGTCGCGATTCCATGCCCGAAGACCGTAGATGCCGAACGCCGCGAGCAGAAGCCCGATGAAGTTGCGGTGCCGCACGAAGCCCCAGTTCTGCGGCAGGTCTATGAGTCCGCCATAGATAGGGTTCTCCGGCAGGGCGGCGATGAGATCGAACGGCATGAGCGAGGTCATTCGCGCGGTGTAGAGTAGTTGGAACGGGTCGTTATAGTGAAGAAATAACGCGGTATGCAGGTAGAAAAGCAGATAGGGGAGCGGTAGCAGGATATAGAGCGTGGCGGGGGCGACCGCCCGGCGGAGCGGTATCGTGACGCCCTGCTTCCAGTGGTGAAATAATACGATGGCCGCCAGAAGCACCGTCTGATAGATGAAGACATACAGCGAGAAATATATCTGCATGCCGCCGACCGCCGCGACACCCCAGAGCAGGGCGTCGTTCCGTTCACGGAAATGGCGTACCAGGAGCGTCGCCGCCGCCAGCGGGAGAAGATAGAAATAGATGATGGAGTCGTCGATGTGGGCGAAGGTCATGTTGCAGCAGGAAAAGGCGAAACCGGCGAACAGGGCGCCGGGGAACGGTCGCATGAACAGCGCCGCGAACCGATACACCGCCCACGCGGTGAGCGCGAAGATGAGGGAGAGGTACAGGTAAAAGGTCCAGATGTCGGTAAGGCCGAGCAGTTTAAGGAACAGAAAGAGCGCGCAGCAGCCGGGCGCCGCCTCGCCGTAGGAGAACACCTGCGGCACCGGGTACATCGCCAGCCCGATGGCGGGGTCGAAGAGGCGCTCGAAGAACAGGCGGTACTGGTGCGATATCGCGATGAGAAGCCATGAATCGCAGTTGCCCGGAAGCGCCCCGTTCAGAGGGAACTGGAGAAAGAGAAGACCGAAGAAGGAGAGATAACCGAGGAAGGTGAGGATATCGCGTTTCATGCGTTCAGAACCTTAACGGCATGAGGTGGATGGCGAACAGGAGTATCAGCGAAAGCGCCGCGTAGTAGCCGGTGAACAGTTTGCCCGCCGGTGGGACGGCGCGGGAAAGAAGGAGGAGCGGCGCCGCGGAAAGGAAGAGTATCGGCGTCGCGACGGCGACAAGATCGACCCCCGTGAAGGGGCGATCGTATGGCGGGACGACCACGCCGATGAAGAGGGCGTACCAGAAGACGATGCCGGCGATGACCGCGACCGCGCCGCGCAACGAAAGAAGGTCACGAAGCGACCGCAGGATCTCAGGCAGGAGCAGGACCGCGAGGACAATGAGCGAAAGCGACAGGAACTGCAGAGCGTAGAACTGCTGAGGTCGGAACATCGACTCCAGCCGGAACACCGCATCGTGCTTCGGGTCGACCGAGAACCAGCAGAGTCCCGCCGAAAGGAACGCGCCGTAGAACGCGATGACGGTGTTCAGTATCGTTTTAGGGATACTGCGCGAGAAATACCACGATATGCCGATAGTGCCGATGAGGAGCGTGAGGAGTTCGGGGAACATGAGAAAATTCTTTTCGTGGCCGTAGTGGAGCGTGAGCAGTTCCCGCGCTATCTCGAACGGGTCGCTCGATACGAGATAGTTCAGCCGGAACTCATGGCCGCCCAAAAGCGCGTAGAACGGCGGGATGAAGAGTATGACGCCGCCGAGAGCGAGCAGGTTGAGTTTTTCGAAGGGTGCGTGGAGTATGCGCCGGTAGCACATCGAGAAAAAAAGGAAGACATAGGTGTACCAGAGGAAACGATGGAGCGCCACGATCATGCTGGTGTTGTCGGCGAGTATACGCATCTCGACGAACACCCGGCCGGCGGCGAACAGTTCGAATACCATGAAGAAGATGAGCATCCGCCAGTGGAGCGACGGGCGTTCCCCGGTCAGGACCGATCGTAGGTTCATGCTCCTCCCGCGCCGATCAGGCCCGCCACGACAACGATAATGATGCCGACGATGGCCGCGAGGGCGCTTCGTATGAGGCGAGTATACAGGAGCGGCAACGATTTTTCAAGCGGGCCGCGCGCGAGGTGGTACAGGAGCGTTGCCCCGGTGAGGGCCGGGAGCGCGAGAAGGATCGGCAGGTCAAGCAGTATAAGGGCGGTCGCGGCCGCGATGAAAGAGAAGAGCGAGAGGACGCAGAGCGTTCTCAGTGACAGCACGGCGAGGATGGAGCGGCGGCCCGCTGCGGCGTCACCACCGGGGTCGCCGATGTCCTTGAACGCCACGACACCGAGCGCCACGAGGATGAGAACGGCGCCAAGCGGTGCGCGGGAAGGGTGCGCGGTGATGAAGAAGGGGTGCGCCATCCCCCATGCGGTCACCGCGATGGCGATGACCGGGTGGTTCTTGAGTTCGAACGGCGCCGCCGAGTAAAGGGTGCCGAGGAACACGACCAGCAGCGCGAGGAAGAGCGACGGACCGGTGAACAGCACGATGGACCCGGCGACCGCCAGATGTAAGAGCATGATGAGGTAGAACGCCGCCGGCGTAGGGCCGATCCGACCGGAGGGGAGCGGCCGTTCGGGGTGGCTTATCGTGTCCTCGAACCGATCGGTCACCGCGTTGAGGACATATACATAGTTATAGAGGATGAGCGATATGAAGGCGGCGACGGCGACATCTGTCGCGGAGAAGGAGCCGGTCGAGAAGTAGGGGCCGGCGAGCGCGGCGCCGAAGGTGACCACGGCGACATCGAGACGGTACAAACGGGGGAAGGAAGTGAGGGCGTTCACGGTTCCCGTACGCAACGGGCAAAGGCGGAACTGCCCGCCTCGGTGAGGATGAATATCGCGGGATCGTAGAAGGTGAGTCCCCAACGGCATCCGGCGGAATCGCTGACCGCTGAGGTCGACCAGTATTCGCCGCAGAACCGTTCGCGCCACGGCGTTTCCCAGTAACAACCGTCCGGTCCCGGTCCGGTGTATTTGTTCTCGCGCTGGGCGCACGGAGTGTCGTTGTCATCGTCCCTGCCCTTGTCCTTGCAGGTGTACTGAAGACAGTCCCCGCCGACCGCGCATCGCCCGCCCCACATGATGTCCTCGTAGCCCTCGACGACGGTCCGGAGTTCGTCTATCGTCGGCAGGCGCCAGTCGTTGAAGCCGGCCCATGAAAGGTCGGCGCAGTATTGGACCGCCTTGTCGTAGGTCTTGCGGTTAAGGTACGAGAATACCCCCTCGGGGTCGTAGCTCTGCCACATGAGACCGGTCACCGCGCCGAGGAGGACCTCCTCTTCCGAAAAGGTTTCGGCGGTAAAGGTCTCTTTCTTGGGCTTTTCTTCGCCGCCGCAGGAGAACGCCACAAGCGCCGCGGCGACCAGTAGGGCCAGTATTCTCATGAGATACCTCGCGCGGAGGAAAGAAGGGGGATGGTTACTCGTCCTCAAGGTTGTTGTTACGCGTTTCCCAGATCATGTTGAGGTATTCCCCCAGTTTCTCGGAAACGAACCGGAGGATGTGGATGTCATCCTCGTCAAAGGCGGAGGATTCTTTCTTGTTGATGAGTTCCATCATGCCGAAGGTGAGGTTGTTGTACAGGATGGGGGAGGCGACGATGGACTTGGTCGGGTAGCCCAGTTTCTCGCTGATATCCTTGAAGAAACGGGGATCCTTCTGCACATCGGAGACCGCGATGAGCACATTGTTGAGCGCCGAGAAGCCGGCGATGCCGGTACCCATCGGTATCTTGAGCCCCTTGACGCCGTCCGATTTGGGACCGCGACAGGCGACGAAGGTCAGTTCGCGGGCCGCGAGCGGCGCGATGGCGATCGACCCCGAATCGGCCGGGATGTGCTTCATCGCGAGGTCGAGGAAGAAGTTGAGTCCCTCCTGTTCCGGTTTGTCGAACCCGTCGAGCACCTCTTCGAACACCGTGGCGAGTACTTCGTTCGGGTCGCGTTTCTTGAGGGTGCGACCGATCTCCTTCTCGTGGCCGGCGACGCGGTTCGGGTCGAATTCGCGGATGAGGAACTTTTTGCCGTTTATCGTTTCGGTGACATGGATGGACCCGTCCTCCTTGATGTCACAGAGGATGTTGTTGATGAGATGGCCCATGCCGCCGCCTTTGAGGGCGTTCTCGAGAGCGCTGAACCAGTTGGCGCCCTCCTCACGGACGATAAGTTCCTTGGACCCGTCGGTCGACGGGAAAAAGATCTCGAACTTCATGCCTCCTCCGGGATATGATGGTCCACTGTCACACCGAACGGTCGATTTTCCGCTATTTTTTCCTATTAGTCAATTCTTTTTTGACCATCTCCGACATTTTGGCCGGATCGGCCTTTCCCTTTGCCCGTTTCATCGCCTGCCCGACGAAGAATCCGAGCAGATTCTCCCTCCCGCCGAGGTATTTTTCGGTCTCTGCCGGGTGGTCGGCCACGACCGCCGCCGCAATGGCGGCCGTTTCATCATCCCCGATAGCGGTAAAACGGGGGTCGTTCTTCACTATCTCTTCGGGATCACTACCGGTTTCTCTCATCATGGCGAACAGTTCCTTCGCCTGCGGCCAAGTCACTCGTCCTGTGTGTATAAGGTGGGCAAGCGAGGCCGTATGTTGTGGAGGAATTCTTTGAGGCACAGTTTCAAAATGCTCTTTATCTTCATATTTAAGTATTTCTCCCGTTACAAGAGAAGACACTATCGGGTACTCAGATGGTTGCAAGGTGTTTGATGCAGTAGCGTTTATAAAATAATCGCCGACCTCGGGATATCCGACAAAAAGATCTGTCTGTTCATTGTTTATCCCATAGGCCTTGAGCCGCCGCCGTTTCGCATCGGGCAGTTCGGGGAGCGTCTTGCGTAACTCCTCGACGAATTCGGCGGTGATGCGCAACGGCCCGAGGTCGGGTTCGTTGAAGTAGCGGTAGTCGTTGCGGCCCGATTTCTTGCGCATCGTTTCGGTCCGCTTGAGTTTCGGGTTCCAGAGCCGCGTCTCGCTCTCGACCGCCCCGCCCGCTTCGACCAGCGCGATCTGCCGTTCTATCTCGTGGTCTATCGCCTTGGCGATGAAGGCGAACGAGTTGACATTCTTCACCTCGGTCTTGGTGTTGAGCGCCGTGCTGCCGACCGGCCGTATCGATATGTTCGCGTCGCAGCGGAGGTTCCCCTCCTCCATGTTGCCGCGGCAGATGCCGAGGTACTTGACGGCGATGTCGTAGATCTTCTTGAAGTACTGCGCCGCCTCCTCTCCACTCCTGAGGTCGGGGTGCGACACCACCTCGATGAGCGGCAGTCCGGCGCGGTTGAAGTTGAGGAGCGTCCGTTCGCCCATATGGGCCGATCTGGCGGTGTCCTCCTCCATATGGATCCGTTCGATGCCGATGGCCCGTTCGACGCCGTCCGCGCCGGTGACGAGGAGCCGCCCCTCCGAACCGATGGGGGTGAAGAACTGCGTTATCTGATAGTTCTTCGGCATGTCGGGGTAGAAGTAGTTCTTGCGGTCGAAGGTCGATACGAGGTTCACTCGTGCCCCGAGCGCGAGGCAGAACAGGACCGCCCGCCGGACGAACTCGTCCGACAGTACCGGCAACGCCCCCGGCGCCCCGGTGCAGACCGGGCAGATATGGCGGTTGGGCGGCGCGTTGTAGTCGCCGTTGCAGCGGCAGAACGCTTTGGTGTCGGTCTTTATCTGGACATGTATCTCGAGCCCGATGACCGCCTCATATCGTGTCATGACGGCACCCCCGCTCGATGGTCGCGAAGTCCATGAAGTTCTTTTCTAGCCATCCCGCCGCATCGATCAGCAGGGCGTCGCGCGACAGATCGGCCGTCAGTTGCAGGCCGACCGGCAGGCGGTCGTGGGTCCCGGCCGGGAAGGCGATCGCCGGCATGCCGGTGAGATTGGCCGGTATCGTGAAGAGATCCTCGAGGTAGAGCGCGAAGGTGTCGGGCTGCTCTGCCCGCTTGAAGGCGGTTCCCGCTGTCGCCGGCGTGAGCACCAGATCGACCTTCCCGAAGAACTCCTTCCAGCGGTCCAGGATCACGGTGCGGACCTTCGCGGCGCGCAGATAGTAGGAATCGTAGTAGGCCCGCGATAGCACCCAGGTCCCGAGCAGTATCCGCCGTTTCACTTCGGGGCCGAACCAGCGGCCGCGGCTCGCGGCGGTCGTTTCGCGGAAGGAGCACCCTTCGGCGCGCGCCGTGTAGCGGATGCCGTCGAACCGCGCGAGGTTCGCGCTCGCCTCGGCGGTCGCGACGACCTGATAGACCGATATCACCGTGTCGTATTCGGGGAACGACAATGGCACTATGGTCGCCCCCGCCTTTTTGAGCGTCTCGATGCACCGGTCATAGGCGGGCCGCACCGCCGGGCCCATCTTCTTTTCGTATTCGGCGATGACGCCGATCTTCATCTCCGACGGGGAAAAGCCGCGCGTCGCGAAGGAGGGCGCCTCGATCGAGGTGGCGTCGTGATCATCGCGGCCCGCCGCGATCCGCATGAGTTCCCGGATGTGGCCGGGACGCCGCGCGAAGATGCCGATCTGGTCGAGCGAACTGGCGAACGCGGTGAGTCCGTAGCGCGAAAGGGCGCCGTAGGTCGGTTTGTAGCCGTAGATGCCGCAGTAGGCTGCCGGCTGACGCACCGATCCGCCGGTATCGCTCCCGAGCGCGACATCGCACATCTTCGCCGCGACGGCGGCGGCGCTGCCGCCCGAACTGCCGCCCGGGGTGCGATCCTCATCCCACGGATTTTTCGTGTCGCCGTAGGCCGAATAGGTGGTGGCCGACCCCATCGCGAACTCGTCCAGATTGAGTTTGCCCGTCACCGTCGCGCCCGCCGCCAGGAGCCGCTCGACCACCGTCGCGGTGTAGGGGGCGACATATCTTTCGAGCAGTTTCGAGCCGCAGGTGAGTTGCAGGCCCGCGACCGCGATGTTGTCCTTCACGCCGAGGCAGACCCCGGCAAGCGGCCCCGCGCCGGGCTTCAGCCGTTCTTCGGGAACGACCTGCAGGTAGGCGTTGAGCGCCCCGTTATGCGCCGCGATGTTGCCGCATATCTCCTTTACGCCGAGCGTTTCCATCACTCATCCTCCCCTTCGGCGCACGCGCCGCCGCCGCGGTTCACGACCCGCGGGACGACGAGAAAATCCTCCGCCTCCTGCGCGAAAGTGCCGCGGATCGCCGCCTCGACCCCCGACGGGGCGGGCGCGTCCTTTTCGAGCGGCAGTTCCCGGAGCGGCAGGGTGAAGTAGGGCTCGACCCCCTCGACCGGCACGCGGGAAAGGTCCTCAAGGTGTTTGAACATCTTCTCGAAATGGCCCTCCATCGCGGCGAACTCGGCATCATCCCCCGTGAGGGCGGCAAGTTCATATACCGCGCGGATATCGTCCTGTGGCTTGGTCATGGGAACGGTGCCTCCGTGTCGGTCTTTCAGCCAGATCGCCGCTACCATACCGCAACGGGCGACGCGAGGCAAATTTTCAGCAAAATAGGGGAGTATCGGGCGGTGCGACCGAAAAAAGGAGCGGCCAAAATTGTTGACCGGCGCGCTGCTCTCCGCTAGAGTGGTCCCATGGAAACCTATCGGATACCCGAGCCGGTCACCTTTGAGAACTATCCCGACCTGCTCGCCGCCGCCCTGCGCGCCATCCCCGCCGGCACCGAGGTGCTGCTCGACCTCGACGGGGTGCGGCTCGACACCGCCACCAAGGCGTTCGTGCGCCGGCTCGTCGCGGTGCGGGGCGACACGGTGCGGGTACCGGAAAAGTACTGCGAGGAGATACTGTATCCCCGTCCCCGCGCCGAGGCAAAAAAGAAGGGGGCCTTCCGGTGGGGGCAACTCCTCGACCGGGTCGGCGACGCCATATTCTCGCTCCTTGACCGCATGGTCTTTTTCGGCGCCATCTTCGTCGACATGCTCTACTACGCCGCGCAGTCGCTGTGGGACCGGCGGCATCTTCTGCGGGGCGACACGATCCGCAACGCCTTTCACATCGGCTACAAGGCGGTTCCCATCGTCGTCCTCCTCTCGTTCCTCATCGGGCTCACCATCTCGATACAGGCGGCGATACAGATGGCGAAACTGGGAGGTCAGTCCTACATCGCCACGCTCATCGGTATCGCGATGTTCACCGAATTGGGGCCGCTCGTCACCGCCATCATCATCGCGGGTCGCACCGGGAGCGCGATAGCGGCCGAGATCGGCACGATGGTGGTCATGGAGGAGGTCGACGCGCTGAGGACGATGGGTATCCGTCCGCTCAAATTCATGCTCGTGCCGAAATTCTGGGCCTTCACCTTCTCGATGCCGATACTCACGCTCGTCGCCTGCTTCGCGGGCATCCTCGGGGGGCTCATCGTCGCGCAGGTCTATCAGGTGCCGCCGAGCGCGTTCATCGCTGAGATCGTCAAGGTCATGCGGATGAAGGACATCGTCTGGGGTGTGATAAAGAGCCTCACCTTCGCGTGGGTGATCCTCGCTATCGCCTGCTATCAGGGGCTCCATGTCCGCGGCGGCGCCGACGCGGTCGGCCGCGCCACCACCGACTCGGTCGTCACCTCGATATTCATGGTGGTCGTCATCGACGCTATCTATTCGCTCATTCTTTACACATAGGAGACCTCCGTGACCCTCTTCCTGCTCGTCGCCGGCTTCCTGCTCCTCACCCTCGGCGGATCCCTGCTTGTGGACGGCGCCGCATCGGTCGCGCGCCGTTACGGCATATCGGATATCGTCATCGGGCTGACGGTCGTCGCGTTCGGCACCTCGGCGCCCGAACTGGTGGTCAATGTCGTATCGGCGATACAGGGGACGACCGACATCGCCATCGGCAATGTGCTTGGTTCGAACATATCGAACATCCTGCTCATCCTCGGGGCTTCCGCGCTTATCCGTCGTCTCCCGGTGCAGGAGAACACCCTGCGGATCGATATCCCGCTGAGTCTGCTCGCCGCGCTCGTCCTGTTGCCGATGGGCGCCTCGTTCCTTTCGTTGCCGCTCGACGGCCCCGACCCGGCGGCGCTCGGCCGCATCGACGGGCTCATCCTGCTTCTCTTCTTCGCCCTGTTCCTGCGATACACCTTCCGCGTGGCCCGTGTCGGAGCCCGGGAGGATGCTCTGGCGAAAGGCTACGGCGTGCCGCTTTCGATCCTCATGATCGTCGCCGGCCTCGCGTCGCTCGTCTTCGGCGGAAAACTACTCGTCGACGCGGCGGTCGTCATCGCGCGACACCTCGGCATCACCGAACGGGTCATAGGGCTCACCGTCGTCGCGGTCGGTACCTCGCTTCCCGAGATGGCCACCTCGATGGTCGCCGCCTACAAGAAGAACGCCGACATCGCCGTCGGCAACATCGTCGGCTCCAACATCTTCAACATCCTCCTCGTGCTCGGCGCCTCGGCGGTCATCCGACCGCTTCCCGTTTCGAGTGGCACGGTGGTCGACCTGTCGATGACGGCGCTCTGCTCCATGCTGCTGCTCGTGCTGGTGCGCCGCGCGGACGACCGGCTCATCGGTCGCCGCGACGGGGCGGTGCTGGTCGCCTGCTATGCCGGATATGTCGCGTATTTGTTCACCGCGGGGAACTGAAGGAGCATGGCGAAGGCGATATACATAGCGGGGCGTGGCCGGGTAGGCGCGGCGCTCGTACGCCATTTCGGGCGGCAAGCGGTACCGTGCCGCGTGCTGAAGAGTGGTTGGGAAAAACGGCCACCCAAGCGCGGATACCTGTTCCTCGCGGTGCCCGACGCCGCGGTAGAGCGGATATGCCGAGAGGTCTACCCGACGACGCCGAAGGGACTGACGCTCGTCCATTTCGCCGGAGGCCTCTCCATCTCTCGTGAACGGACGCACCTCCTGCATCCGTTCGCCTCGATGGGGCCTGAGAGCGAGTTCGGGCGGCTCTGGTGCCTGTGGCACGGCCCGGCCGACGGCGGGTTCGAGCGGTTCCTGACCGCCCACCATTTCCATGTCATCCGCCGTGAGTCGATGCCGGGGCCCGGTTACCATGCCGCCGCGGTGCTGGCAGGGAATTTCCCGCAGTATCTTTTTCTCGCGGGGTTGGAACTGCTCAGGCGCGAGGGCTTTTCCGACGACGAGTCGAAACGGCTGCTCACTCAACTTGTCGAGACCTCGTTGCTCGGTGCCAGGGAAGGGGGCGTCGGCACCCTGACCGGTCCGGCGGCCCGCGGCGATCGGGCGGTCATGGAACGGGAGATCGCTTTTCTGGAAAAGACGGCACCCCGGATCGCCGTCCTGTATCGTGCATTGTCGGAACTCATAGCGCAGGCGGTGGGGCATGGCGAAATTCTCGACTGATCCGATACTCGACCGGTTCGCCGAACAGGTGTACGCCCGTCTGGTGCGGGACCGCTGTACGCCGCTTCCCGAAAGTTTCAAGGAGATACCCTACGGCATTTCTTTCAAGGTCATCCTGCCGGGTGAAAAGGAGTTCCCCGTCGCCCTCTACCACTCCGAAAAAAAAGGCTTCAGCGTCGTCACGCAAAGTGACCGGGTACGCCGTCTCGTCCTCGGCCTGCTTGCCCCCGAGTCGCTCGCCGGGTGCGACGAGGCGGGGAAGGGCGACATCTTCGGGCCGCTCGTCACTGGCTGTTTCTACCTGTGCGACGCCTCGCAGGGGGCGCTCGAACTCGGGGTGCGGGACAGCAAGAAGATGGGCGACGAGGAGGTGCTCGCCGCTTCCGAGGTGCTGAACCGTTCGTACCGCCGCTGGTTCGAGGTCGTCCGCATCATGCCGAAGCGCTACAACGAACTGTACGCGGATTTTAAAAAGAAGGGAAAGACGCTCAACCATATCCTCGCGTGGGCCCACGGCAAGGCGCTTTCGACACTCGCCGGACGGCAGCCCGACATGAAACAGGTGCTCGTCGACCAGTTCAGCGACGCACCGGCGCTCGTGGCGACCATCCGCGCGGCCGCCCCGCATGCCGCGGTCGAGTTCCGGACGCGGGCCGAGGCGCACCCCGCCGTCGCCCTCGCCTCGGTCGTCGCGCGGGCCGACTATCTGCGGTCGCTGAAGAAACTCTCGGACGAGACGCTGGGCGGCGAGTTCGCGCTCAAAAGCGGGTCGGGAGCCGACGCCGACGCGCTTATCGCCGCGATCCGCGCGCGCCGCGGCGACGCGGTGTTCGGCGACATCGCGAAACAGCACTTCGCCAACTTCTCGCGGGAGCGTTGACATGGACCGCGCCGCCATCCGCGACCTTTTCCGGCCCCGCCCGTCGAGTCTCACCATCTGCCATGACATCATGCGGTTCCGCGTCCGCGAGATACTGCTCGTCGCGTCGGTGTACGATGCCTACATCATCGAGCGCGAGGGCCAACTGATGGAGCAGATCTACGGCGAATACTACCAACTCAATCTCTCCACCGCGCCGCGCGTCACCGCGGTCCACTCCTCCGACGAGGCGATGGCGGCCCTGCGCGACCGTCGCTACGATCTGGTCATCATCATGACGGGGCTCGACCGCCGGATGCCGCTCGACCTTTCGACGCGCATCCGCGATGCGGTGCCCGAACTGCCGGTACTCTTGCTGTTCAACAACAACAGCGACATCGGGATGTACGCCTACACCGCCGACGAACTGCGCCACATAGACCGCGTCTTCGTCTGGAACGGCGAGCCCGCCATCTTCCTCGCCATGATAAAATCGGTCGAGGATGTTCGCAACGCCGACGAGGACACCCGCATCGCGGCGACCCGCGTGATACTGCTCATCGAGGATTCGGTCCGCTACTATTCGCGCTACCTGCCGGGACTCTACCGCGTGCTGATGCAGGACATGCAGAAACTCATAGCGGGCGAGGACATCGACGCCCGGTTCAAGATCCTGCGGATGCGGGCCCGTCCCAAGGTGCTGCTGGCCACCTCGTGGGAAGAGGGGAGCGCCCTCTACGACCGCTACCGCGACTGCATACTCTGCGTCATATCGGATGTCGAATTCCCCCGCGGCGGAAAACTTGATCCGGCGGCGGGCATCGAACTGGCGGCACTGCTGCGCTCGAAGGACGAGGTCCCGGTACTTCTGCAGTCGACCGACGAGACGAACGCGGGAAAAGCCCGTGAGGCCGGGGCGCGCTTCGTCAACAAGAATTCCAAGACGCTCGTGAAGGAACTGCACCGTTTCTTCGAGGAGGAGCTCGGTTTCGGCAATTTCGTGTTCCGCGACGCGCAGGGGCGCAAACTCATCGAGGCGCGCTACATGGCCGAGTTCGAGGCGCTCATCGCGACGATACCGGACGAATCGATACTTTACCACGCCGCGCGGCACAACTTCTCGCAGTGGTTCATGGCCAAAGGTGAGGTGGCGACCGCCATCGCCCTGCGCAAACTGACGATAGCGGAATTCCCCGAAGGCGCCCCCGGCATCCGCCGGATGCTCGCCGAGATACTCTCCGCCAAGCGCGGTGAACGGACCCGTGAATCGATGGCGAATTATTCCGAGACGCTGCTTGCCGAGCGGTTCTTCTTCATGCGGCTCGCGAGCGGGTCGGTGGGCGGCAAGGGGCGCGGCCTCTCCTTCATCGAGCATGTCCTGCACCGCGCCGGTCTCAACGCGGCGGTGCCGGGGCTCAACATCCGCCTGCCGCGCACCGCGATCATCGGCACCGACGAATTCCATCTCTTCGTTGACGGTATCGGCCAGCAGCGCATCCTCCAGATGCCGGAGGAGAACGCCGTGCGGTCGCTGTTCCTGCGCACCCCGCTGACGCTCACCCTTCGCCAGCGCCTGCGGACGCTCCTCGGCAAGGTCACCGGTCCGCTCGCGGTCCGCTCGTCGGGCCTGTTCGAAGATTCGCTCTCACAACCGTTCGCCGGCATCTACGAGACCTATTTCCTCCCCAACAGCCACCCTGACCCTGAGGTGCGTCTGCGTCAACTCGAGGACGCCATACGGCTCGTGTTCGCGTCGGTCTATTCGCCGCTCGCCCGCTCCTACTTCGACTCGGTCCAGTACGAGATGGAGGAGGAGAAGATGGCGGTCATCATTCAGGAACTGGTCGGCCGCCGGCGCGGCGACCGCTTCTATCCGCACCTCTCGGGCGTCGCGCAGTCCTACAACTACTATCCCTTCGCCAAGATGAAGCCGGAGGACGGCATCGCGCTTCTGGCTGTCGGTTTAGGCAAGGCGGTGGTCGACGGCGAACAGGTGTTCCGCTTCTGCCCACGGTACCCCAAGGCGCGCAATCAGTCGCTCAAGGATATGCTGAACGCCTCCCAGCGCTATTTCTACGCGCTCGACATGCGGAAAGGCGATGTCGATCTCATCGACGGCGAGATGGCCACGCTCGTCCGCCCGGAGATGCCCGAGGCTGAAAAGGACGGGATGCTCGATATGTGCGTGTCGACTTACGATGGCGCGCAGAATCTCAAAAAACCGGGACTCCATGGCCCCGGGCCGCGCATCGTCGATTTCTCCTACATCCTCGAATACAAGCAGGTCCCGCTCGCCGGCGCGATACAGACGGTGCTCGACATCATGAAGCACGCGCTGGGGACGCCGGTGGAGATAGAGTTCGCCGTCGATCTCGACGAGGCCGATAACGGCGATCCGACGCTCTACCTCCTGCAGGTCAAACCGCTCGTCCGCAACGCCGCCGATCACCATATCGACCCGGCGACGCTCGACCGCGGGGACCTCTTCCTCTACACCACCAAAGGTATGGGCAACGGCATCGTCGAGGATGTGCGCGACATCGTCTATATCAGCCCCGACCGCTTCGACCGCGTGAAGACCGAGGCGATGGCGGCCGAGATCGCGGAGTTGAACCGGGCGCTCAAGGCGGAGAACCGGCGCTACATCCTTATCGGCCCGGGGCGCTGGGGATCGTCTGACCGGTTCCTTGGCGTGCCGGTCGACTGGTCGGCGATATCGCAGACCCGCGTCATCGTCGAGGCGGGGCTTACCGACTTTTCGATAGACGCCTCGCTCGGATCGCACTTCTTCCACAACATCACCTCGATGAATATCGGCTACTTCACCGTGGCGGCCCGTTCCGAAGAGGACCTTATCGACTGGGAATGGCTCGCGGCGCAACCGCTCGTCGCTGAGAAACAGTACGCGCGGCATGTGCGGCTGGAAAAACCGGTGCTGATCCGGATGGACGGTCGGTCGGGCATCGCCTGTATAGGGAAACCTTCCAATTAAATCCCTCTCATGATAAACCCCGTCAAGGCCCCCTTGACAAGGGGCCGGACGGAACAGTATGCGACAGCATCCTTCCACCTCCTTGTCAAAGGAGGTTTGACAGGATTTTTAGTCAGGAGTGACAGGATTTATTGTAGGTCTTTATACCACAGGCACACGGCGGCGAACGCGGTGGCGGCGTGCTTCACCTTCGCCTCGACCCCCTTGCTGTGGACGGTGAATTTCTTGATGCCGCGCATCGCCATCGCCTCTTCGGCCATCTCGCGGACCTTGGCTTCGACGAACTTGAGCGGCGCATGGTTGTGGTGCTCCATGATGACGCCGTTAAGCGACCGGTCGTTCGGGATCGCTATCGCGACGGCGGCCGATATCGTTTCTCCCGGTTCGGTCGAAGTGATGGCGGCGTAGGCGAGCGGCAGGAAGCTACCGGGCGGGATGGCGACCGCCTTCACTTCCTTCGAGCGCGGCGGCAGGATGCTACTCATCTTTATCAGGTTGGTGTTGCCGATGCCCGCCGCGAGGAGCGCACCGTCGAACGAGGTCAGTTCGGTGTTGCCTTCGCTGGCGCCGGCGCAGAAGAAATGGATGTCGGGAATGCTGCGTACATCGACCATCGTTCATCCTCCGTCAGAAAGGTCATTGCGCCGATGGTATCCATGAGCGAGAGAGAGTCAAAAGTTTTTGACGGCTATATTTACCGAAAACGCATCCCGACAAAAACCATGATGGCGGTCGCTTCCGGGTCGGGATAGAGAGAAACATACGATTCTAGCCCGCCCTGCAAAGAGTAACCTTTGCCGAAATGCCAAAGGTAGCTTATCTCTAGACTCATGATGGCTAACCCCAAATGCTCATTATAAGAGTCATCGTTAGTGTCAGTGGCTATAATGCCGCCGTAGAAACCGGTACCCAATCTTAATTCATGTTCCAGCGTCCCCAGAAAACGAATCGGCACGCCAAAGGAGGTGCCGCCAAGACCGTAGACTGAATTGTCGCCGCCCAGTCCCGGGCCCCCCCCCGCGCCTGCGGCCCGAATGATCTCCCAGTAGAACCAGTTCCAACGCAAAGTGAAAAACGAAAGCATCCCACCACCACCATGACTGCCCGCCTCTATTCTGAACGCGAACCATTCCGTCCCTTCCAGCAGAGAGTATTCATAGGTTCCCTTTCTTTTCTCATCCGCCTCTTTCTGGGCCCACACTGCTTCCGGTTCGTCATCATCCTCTAGGATGTCGATCAGTTCTTCCGCTTTTTCCTCGTGATCGTTGTTCTTTGGGAAATCGTTCAGGAACTCATTAAGTACCGCTACCCGTTTCCCTTTGGGTATGTTCCTGTCAACGGCTATGTCGCGCACCTCAGCCCACGCCGCGTCGAGTTTTTCCTTTTCCCTTTTTTCCTTGTTCACCATGGAAGCGTACTTGCTCTCTCCCTGACCGCCGTCAACACTTTGCACCGCATTTATCCGCTTGGAAGATACCCCCACGACGACGGCGATGGTCTCCCTGACCGCTTTTGCTATGCTAACCTCTTCGGTTGCGTCAAAATCGGCCGAAGCCCCCTTGACGGTCGCCTCCTTCGCAAGGTCTATCATCTCGATGGTGAGTGTGTACTTCTTACCGAAATAAGTGACGATGCCGCTCAATATGTTGTCGGCGGTCAGAGCCTGACCGAGTTCAATCCGGCACGATTGATCATAACACTCTTTCCAACTTTCCTTTTTTGCTCCTTTTATCATCGCCTTTCGTTGACGGTCCTTTGAGATGACGATGAACTTGTCTGTCGCTATGAGTTCTGCGCGAAGCGCCTCGGCGGCGTTCTCAAGGAATTCTTTATCGATCCTGCCGGACTTGTCTTCTATCTCCATGACGGCGACCTTTGGTTTCTTCTCTTCGGCCGCCAGCGAAAAGCCGATGACCAACGCCGTAAAAAGAATCAAGATGTTCCGCATGAAAACCTCCCCGTCGAAGATGCTGCAGTGTAACCGAAACCGACCGCCAATTCAAGAAAACCGCGGGGCCTCACATATATACCTTCTACCTGTGGAGGGAGAAGGTGCCGCGACAACGACGGACTTGCCCCGGCGTAGTCTTGGCGAAGTCGGATGAGGGTTTGCACAGGAACACCCTCACCTCGATCCTCTCCCTTCACCGGGCGAAGAAATAATGGGTAGCGCAACTACTGGACGGCGTTTTTGAAAAGTCAGTCTTTGGCGATGTTAACCTTGAATACCTGCTGGGGACCCTTTTCGCCGGGTATCTCGATGACTGCGCCCGCCGGCCTCTCCTTGAGTTCCTCGAGCCCTTCGGCCGAAATAAGCAGGCGTCCGGCGCCGGTCGGATCGGGGACGATGAGAGGGAGCGGCGGCAGTTGGTATGCGGTCAGGTCATCCGCGTACCCTTTGAGATGGACCGTGCGTGGCCATGCGGGCGGTCTCTGCGCCAAATGGGTGTAACATTCGGACGATACGAGCACGCCGCCGATCTCCGAGGCGCTTTCGAGGCGCGCCGCGAGGTTGACATCCTGACCGATGGCGGTGTATTCGATGTGGCCGGTGCCGCCGAGGTTGCCGACGAACACCCGGCCGCGCGCGACGCCGACCCGTATCCGCAGGGGGCGGTCGGTGAACCGTCGCCATTCCTCCTGCATCCGCGCCACCTCCTCCTGCATCTCCCGCGCCGCGGTGACCGCCTCTTCGGCGTGACGATCGGAGTGTTTGGGCGCGCCGAACAATACCATGAGCCCGTCGCCGTTTATCTTGTCCACATAGCCGTTGTGCCGCTGGATGATGGCCAGCATGCGGTCGAGATAGAAACGGAGCGAGCGCATGATGGTGTCGGCGTCGAGCGCGTTGGAGAGCGTCGTGTAACCGGCGATGTCGGAGAAGAGTATCGTGATGTCGCGCCGTTCGGCCGAATCGGACCGGAGCGCGTCGCCGCCCGTCTCGCGGAGCCAGCCGAGTATCTCGGGCGACACATAGTTGTCGAAGGCCTGCGAGAGCATCTGGTTGAACAGGAAGTTATGCCACGCCACATACCCGGCGGCGGCGAACAGTCCGCACATCGCCGGCAGGAAGAGCGGCGAGACCGGCACCCAGAGGAACTGCCACTTGAACAGCACGAACGCGACGCCGAACGAAAGGAAGGCCCAGAGCGCGCCGAAGAGGAGCAGAAGTCCACCGCTCTCCACGAGGAACGCGATGGCGAGTCCCACGGCGGCCGAGAGAAGAAATATCGTCGCCGGGGGGAGTTCCCGTATCGCGATGCCGGCGAGCAGACCCTCGATGCGGTTGGCGTGGGTCACCACGAGCGGGTCGAGGTCCGATAGCGGCGTGGGGCCGACATCTTTGAGCGTCTGGTCGGTCGCCCCGATGACGACATACTTGTCCTTGACGACCTTCGCCAGTTCCGCGAGTCCCTGTTCGTGCTCCGACATCTCAAGGATATCGACCATCGAGAGGTGGGGGAACTGCTGGTACGAACGGAAGAAGGGGACGAGGGCCGGTTCCATGCAGGTGACCGGGTCGAGCGGAGCGTCGGTCATCGCCGAGGCGAGATCGACGACGCAGCCGTCGTAAAGCGACCGGCAGGGGCGTATCCGGCGGTTCACGCCGTCGATGGTCGAGGGTATCGTATGGACATGGGCCATCGAGGGGGCGTGCTTCACGATGCCCGGGAGCAGTTCCTTGAGATAACTGGCGCTGTCCCGTTCGCGGCAGTCGAACAACGCCTTGGGAGGTGTCGGCGGGAATTTCGCCGGGTCGCCGTCGATCGTTTCGACGACGAAACTGGCGAGCACCGTCCGGCTCGCCGCGGCCGCCTGACCAAGGAAATCCTCGTTCTCCTCGAGTAACGCCCTGCTCTCGTCGGTGGTCTGACACGACTCGAAACCGTCGGCGAAGAAAAGATCGAAGCCGATCCGTTTCGCCCCGGCCCCGTGAAGCGTCATGATGAGCGCGGCGTACAGTTCGCGGCCGATGGGCCAGCCATAGACCATGAAACTCTTCTCGTCGAGCGCGACGATGACGGTGCCCGGGTCGCGTTTCGGCAGGCCGTAGCGTTGCGACAGGTCGAGGAACGAGAGATCGACCTTTTCGGAGAACGGGAGATGGGCGATGCCGATGCCGAGCGCGGCGCCGACGAGCGCGGCGACGAGCCGCAGAAGATATTTCCTCTTTTTGAGGAATTCCACCTTACTTCACCGTGGCCCAGAACAGCATGCCGGCGGTCGCTTTGGTCTGCGACGCGTCGGCCCCTTTACGGCCTCCGACATGGGAGGTCTTGATGTTGAGCGTGCCTTTCGCCTTTTTTTCCTGTATCTTGGCCCGCGCCTGCTTGAGCACCTCGGCCAGTTTCTTCTTCGCCTCCGACTCCTTCGACGCCTCGTCGCCCATGCCGAGCCCGCCGTTGTCGAGGAGCATCGAGACGACATTCGCCGGGAGCACCGCCACGGCGTCGGCGAAGTGCTGTTGTTCCATGTTGACCTGCACGATGTTGAGATCGTTGCGGTCCAGCGCGTCGTACATCGTCATGACGGTCATGTTATAGCAGGCCTCGACGATATCCTTGGCGCATTGCTCGCCCGATCGGGCGACGGCGTTGTCGCGGTCTCCCGCGAGCCACAGGATGTTCGCCGCCGCGAGTCCGTTCTTGCCGGTCGCGTCGGGCGCCAGTTTCGGGGCGCGGCCCGCGGTCAGCGCGTCGTTCAGTTCCTGCGCCCACGCCGGCGCCTTTTCCGCGGCGGCGGCGCGCACCTTATCGAGCGTCGCGTTGAGCGCCGCAACATCGTTCTTCACCGGCGCGAACGCCGTCTTGCCCCCGTCGACCGTATAGACCGGGTAATTCTTCCACGCCTCGCGGGTGCGGAAGGCCTGCATATCCTTGCGCGACTTGTTGAGGATGTCGGCTGCCTTGAACCACGCCTCGGGGAACGGCGATCCGATGGCGGTCGCCTCGACCGGGACGAACAGGGCGCCGTCAACCTTTACGAACAGCGATTCGGGGAGGTTGAATATGACATTGCCGCCCGCGAGGATGCCGCTCTCGACGCCGAGCAGGACATGGCCCGGCGTGGTGATGATGACGGTCGCGAGCCCCACCGACTCGTAGAGCGACGCGAGCAGCACCGTCAGGTCGTCGCAGTCGCCTGCAAGCCGTGCGAGCGTCTCGGCGGGGAATTGCACCGTGTCGATATCGGCGGAGAAACTGGTGTTGACCGGGTCGGTCACATACTTCAGCGGCTGGTGCCAGAGCGCTCCGAAGATGAGCGCCGCGTTCATCAGTTGCCTCGTTATCAGTTTGTTCGGCCGGTCGCCCGCGATCGCCTTGGTGGCGAGGTCGCGGACCGTCTTGTGCGCTGGGTCGATGAAGGAGGCGAGCGTCTGGGGAGCGGCCCAGTTCATCGCGTTCTTTTTGTGGAGTATGAGCGGCGCATAAGCGTCCTTGCGTCCCCATATCTCGCCGTCCTGATACTGCACGGTCGCCGCGATCTGACCGTATTCGCCGCTTTCGGGGATGGTCGCGAGTTTCACCGCTATCTTTTCGCTTTTTCCGGCGTCGAGCGACGCGAGTTTATAGGTGCCGGCGACCTTTTCGCCGATGAGATAGCGCACCTCGATGTTGGTCAGTTTGCGGCCCGCGAGATTCTTCAGCACGATGGTGCCGATGCCGTTCTGGCGGTAGGAGGGGAGGAGTGCCGGGAATATCTGACCCGCCTCGAACCGCTCGATGGTGAGCCGGTCGGTCACCGTCGCCGCCTTCTGCGCGTCGCCGCCGAAGTTGAGGTCCTTGCGCAGTTGCGGGTTGGCGAGGCCTTTGCGGTATTTCGCGTCGAGGTCGCGTACCGCCTTGTCCATCGCGGCGAACGGCTCGGCGTCGTTGCCGAGCGCCGTCACGAGCGTCCGGCCCGACGGAGCGTGGACAAGTTCGATGGTGGTCACCCACAGGTTATCGTTGCTCGCGATGCTCGCGATGAGGGCGATGGGAACGCCCGCCGCGGCCGCCTCCTGCACGATCGCCTTGCGGTCCTTTTTCGAGAAAACGGTCTCTTTGACCTCGAAGTAGTCGCAGTTGCGCAGATAGGAGTCGAGTATCTGCGCGCCGCTGCCCGACAGCAGGTCGAGGAACGACCGCGGCGCCTTGGCGGCGTTCACCGTGAGATAGCCGCGGGCGGCGCGCGAGAAGGCGCGGCCGAAATCGAATTCGGCGTGGATGAGCCGCCCCGCCTCATAGTTGACGCGGAGAGAGAGCGCCGCATCGGCGTCGATGCGGCCCTTGAGCGCCTTGAGCGCGGGTGCGCCGGTGCCCGACACGGTGTATTTGGAAAAATCCTTCACGAACATCTTCAGACTCGCCCCGGTGATGCCGTCGCCCTTGCCGAGCAGGCCGGCGAGCGACTCGGCCTTCTGCTTGTCGGGCAGGCCGGTCACCACGAGGTCGAGACCCCACGCGCCGTCGCCCGCCCAGTTCTTCTGCCACTCGGCGACGCCGGTCGCTATCTCGGCCCCCACCGTCTTTTTCATGAGCAGTTGCACCGCCTGCAGGGCGTTCATGCCGTGCGCGGTGTGGTCCTTCGAGTCGGTGTAGACGACATCTCCCGTGTCGATGCGGATGATCTTCGAGTTGAGTGCGCAGAAATAACTGGCAACGCCGCTCCCGAGCACCGAACCGGAGTTCTTGTCGCAGGTCAGTTGTACCGAGGCGAGCGCGTCGGCGTTCAGCACCGACAGTTCCTGCGGCACCTTGCCCTGTTGCACCGTGTCGGAAAAGGCGGCTTTCTGGGCCGAAAGAGCGGCAGAAAGTTCAACGACCCGCATTCCTTTTTCCTGCAGCGCTTTGATGACCATCGCCTCGAGCGACGAGTGGTTCTGGACGGCGTTCTCGACGGTGAGTTTGGGAAGCACCACCACGCGGATCTCTTCGGCGTTCAGACCGAACGCGTAACACGAGAACAGCACCATCATCAAGTGTTTCATCATCTTCATCGTTTCCTCCGTAACCCTTGTCCGGACCTCGACGGAACAGCGGCCTCACCAAAGACCGGAGGCAGTATAACACGATGTCTCAGGAAAGGAATTTTTTACTGCGTCCCCGACAAAAAAAGGTCCATCTTGTCCATCCTTTCAGGGTGAAAAGATGTTTCGGAACAACCGGAAGAAATCGTTAAAGAAAAAAAATGACCAAAAAATTGATTCTTACAGCCGGTGGTGTAGTATGAGCAAGCACCACGCAATATGTTGTGGTGCAAGCGAGTTTCATCGGTATCGTTAAATAAACGCTCCGGAGGGGAGACGCGCCATGCAATCTGCTTCGTCCATCCGATTCATCAGGAAAAGAAACAATGTGCTCGTAGAATTCAACCCGCAGAAGATCGCCGACGCCATATTCAAGGCGGTGCAGTCGGTCGGCGGGTCGGACCGGACGATGGCCGAGAGGATCGCCGCCAAGGTGGTCGGATATCTCGAGATATTATATAAAGATGGCGGTTACCCGTCGGTCGAGTCGGTACAGGATCTCGTTGAGAAGATACTCATAGAAGAGGGGCACGCCAAGACCGCAAAGGCGTACATCCTGTATCGCGATAGACGCTCCGAGGTCCGCCGCGCGAAGGAGGTGTTCAACGAGGCGAACAAGTTGCTCGACAACTACCTCATGCGCGACGACTGGAAGGTCAACGAGAATTCGAACATGACCTACTCGCTCCAAGGGCTCAACAACTATATCTCCACCGCCTTCACGACGCACTACTGGCTCAACAAGGTCTATCCGGCCGCGGTGCGAGAGGCGCACGAGAAGGCGGAGATGCATATCCATGACCTCGGACTCTTGTCGGTCTATTGTTGCGGGTGGGACATCAAGAAACTCCTGACCGACGGTTTCCGCGGAGCGCCGGGTAAGATAGAGTCGAAACCGGCCAAGCATCTGCGCACCGTGCTCGGACAGATCGTGAATTTCTTCTACACCCTGCAGGGCGAGTCGGCGGGCGCGCAGGCCTTCTCGAATTTCGACACCTACCTTGCGCCGTTCATCCGCTACGACGGGCTCACCTACGAACAGGTCAAACAGGCGATACAGGAGTTCCTGTTCAACATGAACATACCGACCCGTGTCGGTTTCCAGACGCCGTTCACCAACATCACGATGGATATCATCCCGTCCGGGCAGATCGCGCAGGAGGCGGTCATCATCGGCGGCGTCATGCAGGACGCGAAATACGGCGATTTCCAGGCCGAGATGGATATGTTCAACCAGGCCTTCATCGAGGTGATGATCGAGGGCGACGCGAAAGGGCGCATCTTCACCTTCCCGATACCGACCTACAACATCACGCAGAACTTCCAGTGGGATCGTCCCGTCGTCAAGCGGCTCTTTGACATGACCGCCAAGTACGGCATACCCTACTTTGCGAACTTCGTGAATTCCGACATGTCGCCCGACGACGCGCGGTCGATGTGTTGCCGCCTGCGGCTCGACAACCGCGAACTCCGCAAACGGGGCGGCGGTCTGTTCGGCAGTAATCCGCTCACCGGCTCCATCGGCGTCGTGACGATAAACCTGCCGCGCATGGCCTACCTTTCCAAGGACGAGAAAGAGTTCCGGGATAATGTGCGTCACCGGATGGAACTGGGCAAGGATTCGCTGGAGATAAAACGCAAGGTGCTCGAACAATACACCCGCGAGGATCTCTACCCGTTCTCCAAATACTATCTCGGCGACATAGCGAAACAGCGCGGAGCCTTCTGGGACAACCATTTCTCGACCATCGGGCTCGTCGGCATGCACGAGGCGGCGCTCAATCTCCTCGGTGTCGGCATCGAGACGCCCGACGGTCGCGCGTTCGCCCTCCGCACGCTGAGTTTTATGCGCGATGTCCTGCAGGAATTCCAAGAGCAGACGAGCCACCTGTACAATCTTGAAGCGACGCCGGCCGAAGGGACCTCCTACCGTCTCGCGCTCAAGGACAAAAAGGATTTCGGCGATATCGTCACCTCTGGTCACGATGAGCCGTACTACACCAACTCGAGCCAGTTGCCGGTCGATTTCTCCGACGACATCTTCGAGGTGCTCGAACATCAGGACGAACTCCAGACGAGTTACACCGGTGGCACCGTCGTGCACCTGTTCGTCGGCGAGAAGATAGAGAAAGGCGAGATATGCAAGCGGCTCGTGCAGAAGATATCGAAGAACTTCCATCTGCCCTATTTCACGATATCCCCCACCTTCAGCGTCTGTCCGGTGCACGGTTATATCGCCGGCGAGCACCACACCTGCCCGCATCATGTCTCCGAGGAAACGACAAAGACCGATATGCCCATACAACAGTGACAAGGAGAGACCCATGAAGAAAAATGACATCTGCGGAGAGCGCACCGAGGTGTACAGCCGGGTGGTCGGCTACTACCGTCCGGTCCAGAACTGGAACAAAGGAAAGAAAGAGGAGTTCGAGGCGCGCAAGACCTTCAAGGTGACGACCGACGGCCGCGAGACGGTCGCCGCTCCCGTCGCCACCGAGCAGTGCGCCGTAGCGGAGGCGTGATCCGGCCTTCCGCCGGTCGCCCGCGGTGACATCGATGTTCCACAATGTTCAGCCGATCGGTCCATCGGAGGGTTCTTCTGCCCTTCGAGAGGTTCGGTTCGCCGGCTTTCAGGGGACGACGCTGATAGATTTCCCGCGACGCATCGCGTCGATATTCTTCGTGTCGGGGTGCGATCTGCGCTGTCCGTATTGCCATAACGGCGCACTCTTCTCGGTACCCGAAGCGGACCGTATGCCACCGGATACGGTATGGGCCGAACTCGATAAACGGCGCGGGTTCATCGACGGTATCGTGCTGACCGGCGGTGAGCCGTCGCTTCACCCGGGGCTGGTCGCCTTTGCACGGATCGTCAAGGAGCGTTACCCGTTCGAGGTGAAACTCGACACGAACGGGCTGAACGGCGATTTCCTGCGTGACATGCTTCCTTTCCTCGACCATGTGGCGATAGACCTCAAAACGACGCCCGACCGCTACGCCCTGCTCGGTTCGTCGCTGTCGCCCGAGGAGGTGAACGGTCGCCTCGTCCGGACGCGCGAACTGCTCACCGCGTTCCCCGGAGAGGTCGAGTATCGCACCACCATGTATCCGCCGGTCGTCGGTGACATCGAAACGCTGCGTGCCATGATGGTCTTCGTGCCGCCGAACGCCGATCTCTATCTCCAGCGGTTCATGCCCGACCACGCGTGGTCCGAAGAGGCGCGCGCGGTCACATCGTTCGAACCCACGCACATCGAGGCGCTGGCGATGGAACTGCGGCGCGAAACGGGGCGGGACCGCATCTTCGTCCGCACCTACGCCTGACCGGATAGATCCGCCGCTACTTCTTCTTTTTCTTGACGGGACCGTCGGCGATCGCCGGTATCGGGTCGGGTCTCGGCTCCGGATCTTTTCTCAGAGCACGCACGATGAACCAGATACCGATGCAGATGAACGGTATACTGAGCCACTGTCCCATCGTGAGCAGAGAGCCGATGCGGTACTCCTCCTGGAATTCCTTGAAGAACTCCACGAAGAAACGGAAGGTGAAATAGACCGAAAGAAAAACGCCCGAGAATATCCCCGGACGATTCTTCCCTTTCAGCAGAGCGAGCGTGAGCAATAGCAGCGCAAGTACGGTGAGTCCGCCGAGCGCCTCGAAAAGTTGGCTCGGATAGCGGACCGGCCAGAAGGGGAGCAGGCAGTCGATCGAGGAAAGGTCGCAGGCGGCGTTCGCGGCGATGGCGGCTGAGCGGGCGAGCGGGAGGTCTTCGGGGTTCCTGAGGAAGCGCATGCCCCATGATGCGTCGGTGATGCGCCCCACGATCTCGCTGTTCATGAAGTTGCCTATGCGGACGAGCGTGGCGCCGACCGCTGCGGCGTAGACGATGCCGTCGCCCAGTTTGAGGAAGGGCATCTTGTGTTTCCGCGTGAACCATATCGCCGTGAGGAATAGACCGATGGTCGCCCCGTGGCTCGCGATGCCGCCTTTCCAGACCTTGATGATCTCGGCGGGGTTGCGCAGGTAGTAATCGGGCTCGTAGAAGAAGCAGTGCGCCAGCCGCGCCCCGACGATGACGCCGAGCACGCCCCACAGGAGGTAACTTTCGGCGATCTTCTCGGGGTACCCGTACCGTTCCAGTTGCTTGCGGAACAGCCAGTAGCCGATGAGAAGCGTGAGTCCGAACAAGATGCCGTAGTAGCGCAGTTGCAGGGGGCCGAGCGTGATGATCGTCGGGTCGATGTCCCAGACGAAAGCGGTACTCATGAGAACTCCTTTACGACAGTGGTTATGAGGGCATCACCGCAGAGGTTCGATGCTGAAGAAGAAGGTCGCGCTCACGGTCGCCTTGAGGACGCCCGCCGGTCGGGTCGCGCCGGGCGTTATCTTGTACCATGACTTGATGCCGATCTGGAAGTCGAGGTTCTTGATGGAATCTTGAAGTATCTTCATGCCGTTGTAGGTGTAGATGAGGTTCAATTCGCTGTCTTTGGTCATTGCGCTGTTGCCGAAGTCGCCGATCCAGTAGGGATTGGTGCCATCGGGGCCTTTCGCGGCGTCATCGTAAAAATCGGCCGGCTTCTTCTCCTCGCTGAAGTCGATGCCGGTGCATCGCATTGCGTCGCCGGTGCCGGAGCAGTCCTTGACCCTCTGGGAGAAAAGGGAGGCGCTCATCGATATCTTGGTGTCTCCGGCGGCGCCCGAGTCACCGAAGGAGACCCCGGTGAGCGGCTGGGTGATGGTCAACTTGAGTTCGTCGAGCGTCGCCGACTTGATCTTGTTGAGCAATGCCTTGTAGTCCTTGAGGTCTTGGTTCTCGGAAAGCGCTATCGGTTTCGGGGTGGTCTTGTGAGTGATGAGCAGATAGGGCTTTTCCCCCGTCTTACCGGGGCAGTAGGTGTCGAGATTCATGATCCCCATGTGGACATCCTCGGCGTCCGGATCGCTGAAGGTGAACTCGGTCTTGACCCCCTGAGCCTTATAGGTGACGAAGTCGCAGATGCTGAAGAGGAGCGTCTGGGTGTCGGTCTGGCTGTTGTTGTTGAGGGTCGCGGTGACCGTGACCGTGAGGGTGACCGTTTCTCCCGCGATGAGTTTAAGCATGTCGTCGAGCGAAAGGGTCGTATCGACCGAGATGTCAGACCCGGGAGGGAACGCCGAGGTATCGGCCTTGAGTCCCACGAGTCTCTGGGTCTGGTCGGTGATGGCGCCGTTGAGGTTGTTCATCGCCTCGGTGACGCTGATGGCGTATTCCTCCGGCTTGTCCTCGTCGAAGGGATAACTGACCGAGATATCGGTGCTGATGGCGTCACAGGCGAGCAAAAACAGCCCTGCCGTTCCCGCGATGAGCGCGCGCATGAGAACCTCCCGTTCAAAAGATGCCTTGCCTGACCACGCTATAGTACCCGAAAGAAGTCGAAAAGCAAGCAGGGGCATGCTCCTCAACAAAGAAAAAAGATTGATTTTCGGTCGATCATGAGTATCGTGCCCCTGTTTTATTGTCCTTAGGTACGAGGGAGAAGGCCATGTCCCGCAAGTGTGATGTGTGTGGCAAGAAGTCGATGTTCGGCCATAATGTGAGCCACGCGAATAACAAGACCCAGAAGATCCAGCAACCCAATGTGCAGAAGATAAAGGTCCGCGAGAACGATGGCACGGTCCATTCGATATCGGTCTGCACGCGGTGTCTTCGTTCCGGGAAGATCGTTAAGGCCTGACCTCTTCAAGGCCCTTCTTTTCTGATCATGCGCAAAGTTCACTTGCTCGGAGGTGGGGGCGGTGTATCCGTCTTTTCCTCCTTCGGTTCCTCTTTCGGGGCGTCCTTCGGGGTATCTGGCGCTTCCTGAGGTGCCGGGTCCGGCGCATCAGCCGGTCGGGGTGTCGCCTTGGCGCCGCCGTCGAACGCCCCCTCGTTCCGTATGATCGGCGTGAATTTGAGGTCGCCCGCCCGCTTGAACACATCGGGGCGTCCATCACGGTCGGTGTCCTTCTCGACCCGCTCCAGCACGCCGCCGGTGTATGATTCCCAGTAATCGACGCGACCGTCGCCGTCCTGATCCTCTTCGAGTTTGATGAGCACCCCCTTGTCATCGTAGTATTTCCACAGGTCGGTCTTTTCATCGAACTGGGAGTCTATCTCCTTTTTCACCACGATGCCGCCGAGGTAATGGTCGGTGGTCTCTATCTTTCCGTCGAAATCGAGATCGAGTTCCTCTTTGAGCACCGCGCCCGATTCGTCGTAGAACCTGTGGACATCGTGTTTCCCGTCGAGGTTGAGGTCGATGATCTTTATGAAGAGCTGTTCGTCGTCCTTTCCCTCGGCGTTCTTGACCTTCTTGTACACATTGACGATGTCGGCCTTTTTATCATTGTTGCGGTCGAGTTCGCGCGTCACATATTCCTTGGGGTCGAGTTTGAGCGCGCCGCCTTTGGCCGTTATGGTGATCTCCTTCTTTCCCCCGCTCATCGGGTCGGAGGAAGGGTCGCCGGTGTCCTTCTGACGCCCGGAATGGGAGGTCGAGGCACAGCCGACGAGGAGGACAAGGGTCCAGATGCCCTGTCGTGACAACATACTCATGTGAACCCCCTTATTCGCCATTATCCGCATGTTCATTCCTCCGGCTCCTCGGCGGAAAGCGACTCCTCCTTGCCACCGGGATAGTAGAAGTATCGGGTGGCGACGCCGGTCCGCTCCCGGTCCTTTCCCTTCGCCACGATCATGATCTTATTCGTTTTTTCCTTGAAGGTGAGGGGGACCGAGAAGTCCCGTTTGGTCTCGCCGTCACCCAGTCGATAGTAGAACACCTTGCGGTTGTTCTGATAGGCGAAGATGTCCTGCACCTCTTCGCCGGTAACGGTGAACGACAGGCGTCCGTTGGGGGCGGTGCTGGTCTGCGGGGAGCGATCGAGCGTCAGGACGGGCATCGCGATGTCATACCGTCGGTCGAGAGCCAGCGGTCCGATGCCGGCCGGGGGTGTCGAGGGCAGGTCCGAGGACCGGGCCCAATAGCCGTCCTGCAGCCGTATCGCCGCTTCGCCGCACCGCCCGGTGCTCCGTAGCGTAGCGGGGGAACGAAGCACGGCGATCGGCGCAGAGAGGCGGACATCCGGATACAGGGGGGTACCGGTCGCGAGAACGATCGGGCGGTCGCCGGTCTCCTCGTAACGGCAGGAAAGGTCCCGTTCGCCGAACGGTATCGAGAACCCGGCGGAATATTTGGTCTTGTAATCGTAGAGCGAAACGGCGAGGGCGATCCGGCTTTTGGCTGTGACGGCGCCTATCTTGAAGGAGAAGACCACCTCCTTTTCCTCGCCCGGCTTGAGTATCAGAGGTTCATTGCCCTTGCTGATGAAGAGTTCCGGACTGTTGTTGACATTTATCAGTTGGAGCCGGCCGTCGAGTATGGCTCCTTTACCGATGTTCTTGACCGATATAGATGCCGTTACCTGTTCGGACGATTCGAGGATGCCGTTCATGGCCCCGACCGATTCCTTGAGAAGCAGAGCGAAACGGACATCGGGCTGTTCCAGAGGTGATATCTCTATCTCCACCTTCTCGGTCTTCGCGACAGACCGGAAACTATCCACCGAGAGGTCGACACGGACCGGTTGGCGCCGCCACGGCATGTGTTCAGGCAGGGTGACCGGCACCTCCCGTTCGATGCTTTCCGAGAAGGAACCGAACGGTATCTCGAGGTTGCGCAGGAACGGGATATCGGTGTCGAAGGCGGCGATAAGATTGTCGATGCTGCCCGGGTAGGTGGCGCGGAAGAGGAGTTTCGCCTCGGTGCCCGCTTTGAGCGGGTTGCCGGAGACCAGCGTCACCTTCAGGTCTGCCTGTCGGATCGTCGCCGGAGCGGGGTCTTTTTTCCACGATATGCCCAATTCGCCGAGTTTGGCGGTGATGGCCGCGAGGTGGGCCGCCCGCAGGGTATCGGCCGAGGTCAGGACGGGCTCTTTTCGTGAAAGTTGCGCCTTGAGCAGATCGAAGGAGAGTTGTATCTCCTCGTCGTTCTTGAACACGCCCATCTTCTCGCGCCGGCTCTCCTTAAGCATCTCGTCGGGCGTCTTGTATGGTTTGAGGTAGTGTATCGTCAGTTTGGGCGTGTCAGGTTCCTTGGGCAGATAGGCGCTGATGAGGTGTTCTTTGAGGTCCTTCTCCCCCATGATGTTCGATCGGGTCTTGAACAGACTGAGTTTCCGCGGGTCGACATAACTCGGCTGGTATTCGATGTCGGGCTCCACGCCGATGGTCTGGATGGAGATGTCGCCCGGGGTGAGGTACTGTGCGATGGTGAGTTTCAAGCCGCCGCCGCGCGGTATGCGGAACAGGTTCTGGACCGAGCCCTTGCCGAAGGTGCGTCGTCCGACCACGGTGGCGCGCCCGTTCTTTTTGAGCGCCGCGGCCACGATCTCGGTCGCCGAGGCCGAACCTTCGTTCACCATCACGACGACCGGTACATCCAGTATATCGCTTGACTGTCGGGACGCTTCGGACACATCGCGTTCGTCGTCGCCGACCGTCGATACGATGACCCCGCGGTCGAGGAACAGATCGGATATCTTGATGGCCTGATTAAGCAATCCGCCCGAGTTGCCGCGCATGTCGAGCACCAGCGCGCGCATTCCCTTTTTCCTCAGGTCGCTGAGCGCCGATACGAACTGGTCGTAACTGTTCTCCATGAAGCCGGAGAGTTTTATGTATCCGATGCCCTTCTGGGGCATGGAGGATACGACCGACTGTATCTTGATGACCGCCCGCTCGAGATCGAACCGGATGACCGAGGGGGCGCCCTTGCGCCGCACATAGAGCGAGACCGGCGTTCCGGGTTGACCGCGCATCCGTTCCACCGCCTTGTTGAGCGACATGTTTATCGCCGATTCGTCATTTATCTGGACGATGACATCGCCCGAAACGATGCCGGCCCGTTCCGCCGGCGTGCCGTCGATAGGCGAGACCACGAATATCTCGCCATCCTCGTTGGCCTGTATCACTATCCCGAGTCCGCCGAAGTTGCCTTCGGTCGAGGAGGTGAACTCCTCGAACTCCTTGGGGGTGAATATGTAACTGTGCGGGTCGAGTTTCTTGAGTATGCCGTTGACGGCGACATATTCGATGTCGCCGATCTCGCGATCGCCTTCCGGTTTGTACTCCTTTTCGAAATGGCTGTATGCCTGCCGGAGCACGACGGCGATATCCCAGAGGTCGTTCATCCGTTTGACCTCGATGGTGTGCTGCTTGTTGTATATCTGCAGGAAGACCTTGTGCTTTTCGCGGTCGTAGAAGACCACGACCTCGGCAAAATCCTCCTGTATCGCCTCGAGCGCCTTGTCGAGCAGGTCCTCGGGGCGCAGTTTCGCCTTGTTCAGGTAACGGTTCTGCATAGCGTGCAGGGCGAACAGCGTCACCTCCCCCTGGGATATCGAGCCGCTTTTGGATGTAGAGAAGAGTCGGTCAAAGATGTCGCCGTTGAGAACGATAGCGAAAAGCAGGAGGAACGCGAGCACGAGGTTCTTACGCATACGGCTGAACTCCCTAGGCGGTATCAGGTGTCGGCATCAAAGAACAGGGGCTCTTTCTTTTTAATGAAATCCTCTATCACGCTTCTCTGTTCGGGTGTTATTTCGAGGAACTGAAGACCCATGCCCGGTTCGGAACCGACCGGAGAAAAGGTGCTCTCGCGCACCCAGACGACCTTGACCGGCAGAAGTATCTCCCGTTTCTCGATGTCGAGCGTAAGATTGAACTCGGTGCCGATCGGGTAGAATTGGTGGGTGGCGATGAAGAGCCCTCCCTGTCCGATATCCTCGGTGATGCCGCGGAAGAAATTGTGCGGGCCCGCGACGGTGACCTCGATGTGAACGGTCAGCCGGGGACTTGAGCGGTGATTGGAAAATACCGCGCCGTCCTTTTGCTTTTCGTCGTATTCCGGCGTCATCATCCTTCTCCGTTCAGTGTAGAGGGAGGAAAGATCATTGGACGATATTGAACTCGACGCGGCGGTTCATCGCCCGTCCCTTCTCGGTCTTGTTGGGCGATATCGGCTTATCGGGGCCATAGCCCGTCGCCTCGAGTTTCGAGCCGTCGACCCCCTCGTCGATGAGGAATTCGCGGACCGAATCGGCGCGGGACTGGGAGAGTTTGATGTTCAGATTGCGGCCGCCCACATTGTCGGTGTGTCCCTCTATCAGCACCTTCTTGATGCTCGGTACGCTCTTTATCGCGTCGGCGACCTCCTTGAGCATGGGGTAGGATTTGCCGTCTATCACCGCCTTGCCGGTCTTGAAGAACACCGTCTGCTTGAGTTCTATCTTCTGCGCGGTCACCACGATGAGTTTATATTTCTTCGGGCAGCCTTGTTCCTCTATCGGGCCCGGTTCGTCGGGACACTTATCGTCCTTGTCGACGATCCCGTCGCCGTCGCGGTCGTTGACCGGGCACCCTTGATTGGTCATCGGGCCGGCCTCGGCGGGGCATTTGTCTATCACATCGGGAACGCCGTCACCGTCACCGTCGAGCACCGGGCAGCCGTGGTTCTCGCGGGGGCCCGGATCGTTCGGACATTTGTCGGCGCCGGTACAGATGCTCTTGAACTTATCGACGCTCTTCTGGATGACCGGGTTCTCATCGCACAAGCCGTCCTTGTCGTTGTCGGCCTCGGGGCAACCGTCCTGATCCTCAAAGCCGTCGCCGTCCTCAGGCTCGGTGGGGCACTTATCCATCTCGTCGGGTATGCCGTCGCCGTCCTTGTCGTGGAAGGGGCAGCCCTGATTGGATGCGGGGCCGGCCTGGTCGCGGCACTTGTCTATATCGTCAAGCACGCCGTCCTTGTCGTTGTCGGTGTCGGGGCACCCGTCCTTGTCCTCGAAGCCGTCCATGTCCTCGGCGTCGAAGGGGCACCGGTCCTTGTTGTCGGGTATGCCGTCACCGTCGCTGTCGGCGGCATCGGGACAGCCCTGCCGTTCGCGAAGGCCCGGAACGCTGGGGCATTTGTCGTCAAGATCGAGTACGCCGTCGCCGTCGGAATCGGGGCATCCGTCATATTTCGCCGGGCCGGGCTGGAGCGGGCACTTATCGGCGTCATCGGGCACGCCGTCCTCATCCTTGTCCTTGGGTATGCAGGAATCGGCGTACTTCGCGGTGTTCGCGGCGTATTTCTTCTCCTTGAGCAGGAGATCTTCCGCGATATGGTAATTGCCCGCCTCAAGCTCCATCTGGGCGGAGGCGAGCGCCACGCGGGCCATGGCGAGGTCGTAGGGGACGCAGACGCGGGCGCCCCGCTTCTCATCGACCGACAGCCGCTGTTTCTCGGATTGTATCTCCTCCGCTATCTTCTCGCCGGTGGCGCAGGAGACGAGGGCCGCCAGTATGACGGTCATGAGCAACAGGGGAAGGTGTCTCATTTCGCGCCTCCCTCCTGCTTGTTCTTCTCTTCCGCCTCCCGTTTCAGCCGCTCGTAGAGTTCGTAGTAGTTCTCTTCTTTCTTCTCCTTTTTCTCTTCCTTCTTACCGTCCTCTTTCTTTTTCTCTTTTTCCTTCTCCTTTTTCTCCTCCTTCACCGTCGGTATCACCGGTTCCGGTGCGGGAGCGGGCTTCGGGGCCGGCGCCGGTCTGGGCGGCTCGTAAGCGGGAGCCGGGGCCGGCTTGGGTTGCGGCGCCGGTTGTGGTTTCTCTACCTGGGGAGCCGGTGCCGGTGCGGGAGCGGGGGTCGGGGCGATCACCGGTTGCGGCGTCGGAGCGGGAGCCGGCGTTTCGGCATACGGGGCCATGATCGGGTCCGGTGCGGCGGGACTTTCCTGCGGAGCGATGGGCGAGAGCGCCTTGAGGGCCGCAACGGTCTTCTCGGCGTATTCTTTGCCTTTGGCCGCCATGTCGCGCGATCGCTCGTGTTCGCTTTTCGCCTGCAGCTTGCGCGCGGCCGCTATGCACCCGTCGGTCATGTAGAAAAGATATATCGGGTCGCGGCGATCGCGGGCCTCGACGAAGGTCGCCGCCTCGGGGCTCAGGGATCGGTTGCCGTACCGGTCGGTGAGGATGAGCCGGGTGTCCTGATAGGTGCGGGCCAGTTCCTCGAGCGCGATATCGCGGGCCGCGTCGGCCTCTTTGACGGCCGATACCGACTGGATGGTGCCGCAGGACAAAAATGGGAGAACGGCCAACAAAAACAAAGACATCTTGATAACGATATCGTTCATGGCGCCCTCACAAGGAACCTCAGGGAACGACCCTATCAGAAAACGGGGGGTGAGTCAAGTTTCCCTCCCCTGCTAAAAATTGATCCAGTTCTTGTATTCGATGTGCGGTTGGACCCACGGTCGCGCCTCCAATCCCTGTTCCTCGAAGAAGAGGAAATAGGACTTCATGATAGCGAAGTCCATCCCTTGCAGGGCCTGCGTGAACCCGTCCTGTACGAGCGGTTCCCATTCCTCGCCCAGCACCATCCGTATCTTGCCCAGCGAGAGCAGTATCTTCGCCTTGAAGTAGGATATGTTGGTCGCTACGGCGAGGTCCATGGCGCTCTGGAGGAGTTGGAGCGCGTCGGGGTATTCTCGGAGCGCCGCGTGCACATCGGCGAGTTTGCAGGAGGCCCGCATGAAGATGATGGTCGCCGGATCTATGTCGCCGCCGGCGGTGTTGTCATCCTTGTTGCGTGAACGGATGTCCTCCATGATGCGGAAGGCGCGCGATGCGAATATCTTGGCGTCGGAGAAGTTGTTCGTCTTGAGGAGCAGGTCGCTCATCCGGTCGATGAGCGATATCTCGTCCTCGTAGCATCCCGCCCTGTGCAGTTGTTTGACGATCTCGACGATCTCGTGAAGGACGATCTTGTCGGTCTCGAGGAGCAGCAGTTCGCCCTGACTGATGAGTTGGATATGCAGGAGCCCCTCGTTCTTGGCGGTGTTCAGCATCGTCTGCCAGAACAGACGGGCCCACGAGGGATCGGAAAAGCCCCAGAGTTTCGCGTTCTTGAGTTCGAGATAGAGCGCGAACCGCTTATCCTCCTGATCCTTGCCGAACGACGAGAGGATGGATTGGTAACAGCGTTGCGCGAGTTCGAAAAACCCGAGTTTCTCCATGTAGATGGCGGAGGAATAGAGGAAGGAGTTGTATTTCCGCTCGGTAATGCCGCCGAGGTTGAGGTAACTCAGGAGCAACCAGTGGCGGTTGGCGTCGGGGATGTCGCTGACGGCCGCCAGACGACCGACGATGTCGCGGTAGAATTTGCGGTCATCCGGCTCTATCTTGAAACTCCGCTTGAGGATATGGACCACCGCGCGCGAGATGAAGCGGCAGGCATCGTCGCCGACGATGACATACTCGCGTGACACGAGGGTGTCGATGTCGTTGTGCGATGAGCCGAGCAGGACCCCCAGTAGCGAAGAGGGGATGCGGTACAGGCCGAGCATCACGAGCCGGCGGAGCAGGGTCGCGGCCGCCGGCGGGAGATCGCGGTAGCGCATCAGCACCAGTTCTTCGGTGTCGTTCGGTATGACGAGGTCGTCGGGCAGTTTCTGGAACCGCCAACTGCCGCGCATGTCGAATATGAACCCGCGCCCCATGAGGAGTCGGAACAGTTCCTGTGTGTAGAGCGTATTATGCTGCGGGTTGTTGAGCACCTTCTCGATGTCGGCGGGCAGGCGCGGGGTCTTGAGGAACGCACGCACCGCCGCGAGCCGTTCCTCGTGCGGGGTGCCGGTGAAGTTGAAGCGGCAGTCGTAATCGACCAGTTCGATGACCTGCGCGCGCTGGTCGCAGACGAACAGCACGGTGAAGGGGATGAACGGGAACACCTTCTTGAGGTTGCGGAACAGCCGGAACGACCGCAGATTGACCTGCCCGGCGTTATCGACCACCCACAGGATCGGCTTGTTGCGCGCCGACCAATAGCACATGAAGGCGAGCAGGTAGTCGAGATCGTTCTTGGGCAGTTTGACCTGCACCGGGGTGAAGTTGAGGCAGAGGAGCGCGGTCAGCGATTCCCGTTTGCCGGCGGGGAGGATATCGGAGAAATACTTGTCTATCTTGGCACGCACCTGCTGCTGGTCGACGGTCTTGATGTTGAGGACCGACCGGACGAGGTGAATGAATATCGTATAGTCGAAATCGAACGGGTTGACGGTGCTGACGACGATGTTCGTGTCGTACAGCGGGTTCTGGGCGACGAACTGTTCCACCGCGGCGGTGAAGTGCCCCTTGCCGGTGCCGGCGGGCGCCTCGATCGTGAAAAAACCGCCGTTCGACACGGTGATGCGTTTGCCTATCGCCTCGAAGAGCGTCGGGATGATCGGGTCGTGTATCTGCGCCGTAACGGCGTCTGCTATCTCCTGCAGCGAGGTGGGGTAGGTGTTGTGGGACAGATAGGGGTTCAGCGACCGTTCCGGTTCGTGGAAGGTTATCTCGCTCGCCTGCGGGGAGAGTTCGCCGGTGAGCGCCGGGTCATCCTCGTACTCGGGTGAGGCGTCGATCGGCGGTATGGTCTCGTTCGGGGGGCGGGTCGGCGGGGCGGCGGGGCGCTGTTCCTGCTCCGCTTCAGCCGCAAGCCGGCGGTTGAGCGACTCCTCCAGCGACCCCAGATCTATCTCGATATCCTTGCCGTTCGTCGTCGGCTCGTCGGGGATGATTATCTCGGTCAGCGTGATGTGTTGCGGCCGTTCGGTGACGGATCTTTTCGGGGCGCTCTTGGCGTGTTTCGCCGGTGCCGGCGGAACGGTCTTGGCGGCGCCGGCGTAGCGGTCGGACAGTTTGCCGCCGCAGGCCATGCAGAAATTCGCATCGCCCTCATACAGAAGCGCGCAGGAGGGGCAGGCCTTCGCGAGTTCGCGGTGGCAGGCGGCGCAGGACAGTTCGCCGTCCGGCACCGGTATCTGGCAGAAAAAACACTTCATACACTACAAACAAGTGTTCAATACAGGGCGCGATGGTATCGTTTAACGGACCGTTTGTCAAATAATCATTTCCTCGCCGATGACCCACCAGCTTTCCAGTGTTTCCCGGCCGCTCCGGACGGTCCCGCCGACCGAACGGAACCACCCGCGTTCGAGGTCGAAGAAGGCGCGGAGCATGATGTGCAGTTCGGTGTGGTCGGGCAGGGTGCCGGCGCAGGCGACGGTGTATTCGAAGCCGTCCGCGGAGATATGTTCGGTGCGGTAGCGGCATGAGAGGCGACCGTCGCAGAAACTGCCGATCCACCCCTTTCCGGCGTACACGGCGCCGGGCGGCAGGAGGAACAGCACCCGCCGTGCGTTCGCCGGATATAGCGGGCTCAGGTGCTGAGGGCACAGGTCCTCGAAGCCGTCGGTGGCGATGGAGATGTCGAACCGGTCGTGCGAGAGGAACGCGCTCAGGCGCGGGTCTATCTCACCCGTTATCAGGCCGGTGACGCGCAGCCGATCGTCGTGGCGCATGACCCGCTGGGAAAGGTGGTACCGGTTGCGCAGTTCGATGGTGCGGCCGTCGCCGTAACGCAGGGTGCCCGTTTCGGTCACCGCGGTCTCGGACGCGCAGTCCTCGCAGAAAGAGGCGCGCACGCCGTACGATTCGCGGTACAGGAACACGGTAAGGGCCGCGACGGCCGTCAGGACGATCGCAAGCGCGGTCCGGACGCCGACGCGGCGGTGCCACGACGCCATATCCTCTCCTCCGGGGGAACGAGGATCAGTTCTCTTCTTCCATCGTTTCGTCTATGGGAGCGAACTTGGTGTAGTGGGGCAGGAACCGGAGTTTGACCTCTCCCTGCTGACCGTTGCGGTTCTTCTTGACGAGTATCGAGGTGAGGTCGCGTTGCGATTCCTTGCCGATGTTGCGGTGTATGAAGATGACGACATCGGCGTCCTGCTCGATCGCGCCGCTGTCGCGCAGGTCGGAGAGCATCGGGACCCCCTCCTTGCGCTCCTCTATCTTGCGGCTCAACTGGGCGAGCGTGATGACCGGGATGCCGATATCCTTCGCGAACAGTTTGATGTTGTGCGATATGTGTTCGATCTCGCGGACCTTGTCCGGTGTCTTGTCGTACGAAGGGTCGTGCATGAGTTGGATGTAGTCGATGAACACGGCGTCGAGTTTCCCTGCCTCGACCCGTATCTTCTTGGCCTTCGAACGGACATCGGCCATGGTGAGATAGGACGATTCGTCGATGTAGAAGGGGAGTTTTGAAAGGGTGTCCACCTCGCGCCAGAGCCGTTCGTACTCGTCCTCCTCTATCTTGCCGGTGGTGAAGTTCTTGGCGTTGATGAGGCATTCCTGCGATATGATGCGCCGCACGAGTTGTGAGGAAGGCATCTCGATGGTGAAGAAGAGCACCGTCGCCCCCTGCCGGGCCATCGAGGCCGCCATGTTGAGGGCGAAACTGGTCTTGCCCATGCCGGGCCGCCCCGCGACGACGACCATCTCGCCCGGCTTGAACCCGGTGGTGAGGTTGTCGAGTTGCGGGTAGCCCGAGGTGATGCCCTGCAGTATCGCGCCGTGCTTGACGCGCTGGTCGAGCGCACCGAGTTCCTCGTCGATGAGTTTGTCGAGTTTGACGACCGACCGGGCGTTGCGCTTGATGCTCAGTTGGATGAGTTCGTTCGTGGTCAGGTTGACGATGAAGTCGAAATCACGCTCCTGCCGATAGGAAAGCGACGCGTTGTCCTCGCAGATCTTGATGAGTTGGCGGTGCAGCGACTTGTCGGCGACGATGCCGGCGTGGTCCTTGAGCGCCGCCTCGGCGGTGAGTTGCGCCGACTCCATCAGGTCGGAAAGGAACGGGATGCCGCCGACGAACTCGAGTTCGCCCCGCTTGGTCAGTTCGTCGCTGACGGTCACCAGATCGGGGGTGCGCCCCGACCGGAACACATCCTGAATGGCGCGGAATATGTTCTGGTGGCGCGTCTCCCAGAAATCGGCGGGGATGAGCCCGTGCTCCTCCACGGTGCCGTAGAGCCCGCCCTTCAGGAGCAGGCAGCCGAGCAACGAGGATTCGGCCTCGAGATTGTGAGGGAGCGTGATGAGTTGCTTCATTCGGTCGCGGTCTTGTCCCCGGTCGCGGTCTCGGGGGCCGGCTCGGCCTCGGGCGCCGCGTCCTCCTCCAGAGCGACCACCCACAGTTTCACCTTGCCCTTGAGTTCGCGGAACAGTTTCACCTCGACCTCGTACACGCCGCTCTTCTTTATCGGGCCGTCGAGGATGATGTGGCGGTGATCTATCTCATAGCCCTTCTCCTTGAGCGCGTCGGCTATCTCGCGGGTGGTGACCGACCCGAAGAGTTTGCCCTCTTCGCCGACCTTCTTGGCGATGCTGATGTCGACCGCGGCGATCTTCTCGCCGAGTTCGCGCGCCTTGCCGTACTCGCCGTCTATCTTTTTCTGTATCATGCGGCGGTTGAACTCGAGTTCCTTGATGTTCTTCTCGTTGGCCGGCAGCGCGAAGCCCTGCGGGACGAGATAGTTGCGACCGTACCCGTCCTTCACCCGCACGACATCGCCGGCGTTGCCGAGTTTGTCGATGTCCTTGGTAAGAATGATCTTCATGGCGTCCTCCCTAGCGTCCGGTCACGGTGTAGGGCAGCAGGGCGATGGTGCGCGACTTCTTTATCTCGCGGGCCACATCGCGCTGGTGTTTCGCGCAGATGCCGCTGATGCGGCGCGGGATGATCTTGCCGCGCTCGGTGATGTAGTTCAGCAGGACCTCGGGGTGCTTGTAATCTATCGGTATCTCCGCGTTCGCGCAGAAACGGCAGACCTTTCTTCTCCGGTAAGTGACCATGGGTTTCTCCTTTTATTTACAGTTCAATGTTCTCTTCTTCGACATCCTGCGACTTCTTCAGACTGCTCTGAAGTTTCGCGTTGTATTCGCGGTTCTCGTCGACCGGCGGTTCGACCGGGGCGACGGGCGCCGCGGGCCGTTCGGTCCGTTCGGGCCGGTCCTCGTGGGCGGGTCGCCATTCGGGCATGCGGTCGCCGAGGATCGACACGCCCTTGGCGTTCGCGCGCAACTGTTCGGGGTCGGTCTCGTCGTTGTGACGGGCCGACATGAACTTGAGCACATGCTCCCAGTTGTTGAAGTTACGCTCGAGTTCGGCGACGAGCGCGCCGGTGCCCACATAGTCGAAATAGACATAGTGGCCTTTCATGCTTTTCTTGATCTCGTAGGCGAGTTTCTTCTCTCCCCACGACTGGAACGACACGATCTTGCCGTTCATCCCCTCGACGATGCCGTTGACGCGGTCGGCGAACTGCCTGACCGCCTCCGAGCCGCCCTCGGGCTTGAGGATGACGGTGGACTCGAAATGCTTCTCTTTCATGGTTCCTCCTTACGGGTGTAAAGTCCAATTCCTTTAATTGAACAAGGAGAACGCTCCGGTTGTTCAACGAGCGAAAACGGACGGAATATAGTCAGAACGGGCCGGTTGGCAAGATTTTTTATCGCCTTGCGCCGGGCCGGGGATGTCGCGCCTACCGGAAAGGGTTGAAAAATGTTTGCCTTTTGAGCGGGGCGCATTAACATCGTCCCGTTATTTCCGGCTGACGATGCGAGGTGACGGTCATGCACAAACTGGGGGTCAATATCGATCATGTCGCGACACTGCGGCAGGCGCGCGGCACCCGCTACCCCGACCCGGTGTTCGCGGCGCTTATCGCCGAGCAGGCGGGGGCGTCCAACATCACGCTCCATGTTCGCGAGGACCGGCGCCACGCGCAGGAACGGGATCTCGAACTGATAAAGAAGAGCGTCTCGATAAAGGTCAATCTCGAGATGGCGCCGACCGCCGATCTCAAGGCGATCGCCCTGCGCCACCGCCCCGACAGTTGCACGCTCGTCCCCGAAAAGCGGCACGAACTCACCACCGAGGGGGGGATGGATCTCCTGTCGGACGCCTACCCCGGGCTCAAGACCTACATCGCCGAACTCAAAAAGGCGGGCATCGTCGTGAGTCTGTTCATCGATCCCGACGAGAAACAGGTCACCGCGGCGTGCAAACTGGGGGCGCGGGCGGTCGAGTTCAACAGCGGCCGTTACGCCGAGTCGAAAAACGACAAAGAGGCGGCGCGCGAGATAGAGCGCATCCGTCAGGCGACGGTGTACGCGCTTTCCAACGATCTGACGGCCCATGTCGGCCACGGGCTCCATTACCACAATGTCCGGCCGCTCGTCGAGATGCAACTGCTCGAGGAGTTCAACATCGGCCACGCCATCGTCGCCCGCGCCGTCATGGTCGGGTTCGAACAGGCGGTCAAGGACATGCTCGCCCTGCTCCGGCCATGATACGCGGCATCGGCATAGACATCGAGAGCGTCGAGCGGTTCCGCGCCGCGGAGCCGGGCCTGCTCGACCGGGTGCTGTCGCCCGACGACCGCGCCTATGTGGAGAAGTTCGCCGACCCCGCGCCGCACATCGCCGGCATCTGGGCCGCCAAGGAGGCGCTCGTCAAGGCGCTCGGCCGCAAGGACCTCCGGTTCGACGCGGTGTCGGTGCGGCACGAGGCGACCGGCAGGCCCTATCTTTCCTACACCCCCGACGAGGGGACGCTCCATCTTTCGATATCGCACGGCGGCGGTCAGGCGGTCGCGGTGGTCGTCTGGGACGCCTGAAGCAACGGAAGAGGACCGTATGAAGATCATCGAGAAACAACTGGAGGATCGGCAGGGCGCGAAGATACGGGAACTGTTCCCCGCCGCGCCGCTGGACAAACTCTTCGTGACGAGGACCGGCGACGAGCAGTTCGGCGATTACCAGACCAACTTCGCGATGGCGGCGGCGAAAGACCTCGCGATGAAACCGATGGATATCGCGAAACGCATCGTGTCGGAGCAGGGCCGTTCAGACCTCGGCGAACTGTCGCTGGCGGGTCCCGGCTTCATCAATCTGACGCTCTCGAACGACTTCCTCGGCGCCGAGGTCGCGAAGATCGGCCGCGAGCCGTACGACCTCTCGTTCCTCGACCGCGCCGGGTCGGTGGTGATAGATTACTCGTCGCCCAACATCGCCAAGCCGATGCACATCGGCCACCTGCGCTCGACGGTGCTCGGCGACAGCATCGCCCGCATCTACCGGTATCTCGGATACACGGTCGTCGGCGACAACCATCTCGGCGACTGGGGGACGCAGTTCGGCAAACTCATCGTCGCCTACCGCCGCTGGCTCGACCGCGCCGCGTACGAAAAGAGCGCGATAGAGGAACTGGAGCGGATCTATGTCCTGTTCTCGCAGGCGGCCGAGTCCGACAAGTCGCTCGAAGAAGAGGCGCGCGCCGAACTGAAGAAACTGCAGGACGGCGATCCGGAGAACCGCGAACTCTGGCAGGAATTCATCAAACTCTCGCTCGCCGAGTACAACCGGATCTATGAACGGATGGGTGTGAAGTTCGACACCTATCACGGTGAATCGTTCTTCCACGACCGGATGCCGGCGATGCTTGATCTGCTCATCGAAAAAGGGCTGGCGAAAGAGTCGGAGGGCGCGCTCGTGGTGTTCTTCGACGAAAAGGAGAAACTCCACCCCTGCATCGTCCGCAAGGGCGACGGCGCGTTCCTCTACGCGACGAGCGATCTCGCCTGTCTCCAGTTCAAACGCGAGACCTACACGCTCAACCGCGCCGTCTATGTGACCGACGAGCGCCAGCAACCGCATTTCAAACAGATCTTCCGCATCGCGCGACTGCTCGGCTGGCAGGAACGGCTCGACCATGTCTGGTTCGGCATCATGCGGTTCGGCGATGGCACCTTCTCCAGCCGCGCGGGCAATGTGATAAAACTCGACGAACTGCTGAACGAGTCGGTGCGCCGCGCGCGGATCGTCATCGAGGAAAAGAATCCCGAACTGCCCGAAGAGGAGAAGGCGGCGGTCGCCGAGATGGTGGGGCTCGGCGCGGTCAAGTACGCCGACCTCAGCCAGAACCGCATATCGGCGGTGTCGTTCGAGTGGGACAAGGCGCTCTCGTTCGACGGCAACACCGCTCCCTACCTGCAGTACACCCATGCCCGTATCCGGTCGATAGCGCGGAAGGCGGCCGAAACGGGGCGTCCCGCCGAGCCCGACGCGAAGATAGCGATAACAGGGCCGACCGAACGGCGGCTCGCGGTGCATCTGCTCGGGTTCGGGACGGCGGTGCAGAAGGCGGCCGAGAACTACCGGCCCAACCTCATCGCCGACTACCTCTTCGAACTGGGTCAGCGCTTCAACACCTTCTACAACGCGAGCCCGGTGCTCAAGGAGGAGGGGACGGTGATGCAGAGCCGGCTCGCCCTCTGTCTGCGGACCGCCCATGTGGTGAAGGAGGGACTGTCGCTCCTCGGCATCGGGGCGCCGGAGCGTATGTAGGGCATCTTTGTCAGATTTTAGTTGCGAAGCGGTCCGGCGTATGATAACATGGGCCGCACTTCAGCGGAGGAGAGCGCCGTGGTCGATGTCGATCTCAGGAAACTTTTCAGCGAAACGAGGACGGTCGCCATCGTCGGCCTGTCTGACAACCCGGTGCGCACCTCGCACCGCATCGCCAAGTATCTCAAGAACGAAGCGGGGTACCGCATCATACCGGTCAATCCGACCATCGCCGAGGTGCTCGGGGAGAAAAGTTATCCCGACCTGCTGTCGATACCGGCCGACATCGTGATAGACATCGTCAATGTGTTCCGCCGTTCGGAGCATCTCGAAGCGGTCGCCCGCGAGGCGGTTCAGCGCGGGTGCCGGTTCTTCTGGTCGCAACTCGGCGTCTACAGCCAGAAGGCCGAAGAGGTCCTGCGCGACGCCAAACTCCCGTTCGTGATGAACCGCTGCATCTTCGTCGAACATCAGAATCTTTTTCACTGATACCGCATGACCGCCCCGAACCCGGCGCCCGCCGGGCGTCACGACCGGTGGCTGACCGCCCTCATCGTGCTGGTCACGCTCCTGCTCATCGGCTACAATCTCGCGATGTTCTACGGACAGGCCTACTTCCTGAAGGGCAGGCAGGTGTCGTCGCTCCTCCTCGCCGACCCGGAGAGCGGCGCCGATCGTCAGGTCCCCGTTCCCGGCGGCGCGGTGCTCCTGAACTTCTGGGCCACCTGGTGTTCGTCGTGCGTCGCCGAACTGCCGGTGCTCGCCGAGGCCGACATCCCGGTCATCGGCATCCTTAAAAAGCCGGTCCGTGCCGACCACCTGCGCGACATGAAACTGCCGTGGGCCAACTATGTCGGGGCGGACGACCTGTTCGGTGACTTCATGGTGTCGGGCGTGCCGGTGACGATGTTCCTGCGCGACAACCGCATCGTCGCGGTCCATACCGGCCCCCTGACGCAGGAGGTGGTGCGCGAATGGCTCGCCCTGCCCCGCTGACCATACTGCTTTCTGCGCTCCTTGTCGGCTGCGCCGCCGGAAAGGAGACCGTCTGGCCCGTTCCCGAACACCCCGAGGAGGAGCCGAACAACGATCCGCCGAGCGCCACCATCATCGAAGAGGCGGTCACCTACGAAGGGGTGATAGACGATGAGCGCCCCGCGACGAGCGACACCGACCACTACCGGCTCCTCGGCCACGCCGGCTTCATATACCGCGTCGAGTTCGAAACGCTCGATCCCGACTTCCTGCCGCTCATCGAGATAGCGGATAACCGCGGCCCGCTCAAGGATCTCCGCCCGCCGGGGAACGCCCGGAGCGTCGTCGAGTTCTTCGAGCCGATGGAGGGCAACCTCATCCTCCGCGTGAGCGACGAGCCGACCCGTCGCAACACCCCGCAGGCATGGGAGGACTTCCGCTACTGGCTCCGCGTCACGAAGCGCTGGGCCTGCGAATATCCGGCGGCGGGCCAACTGACCGAAGCGAAGCCGCTGGCGTTCGACATGGATAAGCCGGCGGCGGTCCCGCGCATCTTCACGACCGGTGCCGCGGCGGGCTACTACGCGGTGGCGGTCGCTTCCGAACGGCTGGACCGCGACAAGAAACTGGTCGCGATGGACTGCACGACCGGCGAGGTCATCGGCGGCTCCGACGACCGCGACAAGGAGAGCGGGTTCACCGATCCCTACTGGTACGAACATTTCGGCGCGCCGCGCGACCTGCGGCTCATCGTCGAGCGCTTGAGCGATGCGGTGGGCGACCGCGCCCCCGACAAGAAGGGCGACCCGACGACACTCACGCTCACGCGGCACGACCCGTCGCACGAACTCGAGCCGAACGATATCGTCGAATACGCCAATGTCTGCGATCCGGCAGGCACGGCGGGAGAACTCGACGCGGAGCAGAAGGTCATCGCGGCGGTCTGGCAGGATGACCGTGATTGGTTCAAGCACGAAACGACCCGCGGCGCGGTGGCGCGCTTCGCGCTGAGCGCCGGGGCGGCGGGCGAGATGCAGGTGTCGCTCGGCAGTTCCTCGACCGACATGGGGGGCTACACGCTTCTTTTGCTACGGGACCTCGCCGTCTCCTTCGCGGCGGGCGACACGGCCGAGGCGACCGCCTTCCTGCCGTTCACCGGGACGCTCTACCTCGGTCTGCAGGGGAGTGGCATGGGCTACGAATTCACCTACGACGAGGAGGAGGCCATCGCGCCGCTCGACGGGGTGGGGGAGTGGCCGCTCGAACTGCCGCACTGCCGCGGCGCCTACCGGACATGGCGCTTTCCCCCGTTCGTGAACGCGGTCCGGCTCTCGCTCGGCTCGTCCGACGGCGATATCTCGTGGCGCATCTACAACGGTCGTCGCTACCCGCTGATAGAACTCGGCGCGGCGGAGGCGGGCGCGGAGAATGTCTGGTATCTTACGCGGCTCTCGGACGAGACCGATATCCTGCTTGCCGTCGAGCCCTCGCGGTGCGACGCCGCCGCGACGCAGGAGGCGACGCTTACGGTGGCAGAGGCGCCGTTCACGACCGAAGAGCCCGACTTCAGCGCGCCCGACCTCGTCGTGGCGGCGGTGCCGGGCACCACATACATCGGCTGGTTCGACACCGATGTCCCGATCATAGAGAACCGCTGGACCTTCACGCCGGGGACCGACGGGACGCTGTTCCTCATGACGACGCCGGTAAAAGAGCGCGGCGGCGCGGCGGTCGACACGGTGATACGGCTCTACGAGGAGGATAATGACACGCCCATCGCGCAGAACGACGACCTGATCGAGGGGATATCGTTCTCCCCCTACAGTTCCCTGCGCTATTCGTTGAAAGGCGGCATGACCTACACGATATCGGTGAAGCCCTTCATGGACGATTCGAGCAACATCGCCGCGATGAACATCCACGCGAATTTCGGGCTGGACATCAGATTCGAATAAACCCTTCCCTTTTTCAAACCCCGTTTGTTAAACCCATCCCTTTCTTCCCTTCCCTTGACAAGGAAGGGGCCGGTATTCTCAGCCGAAGAATTACCTCACCCATGTCCCTCTCCTTGTAAATGAGAGGGCTTGCTGTTTTTCGCCGAGGACTGCGGATGCGCCGCAGGGCGCGGAGCTCCGCAAGGCGTCCGAATCTTGTAACGGCTTTCTTCTTTCCCCCATTTTTTCTTTGCCGTTACAAAGAAGAAATGGGGTCGGCGAAGAGCATCGCGCTCGCCGAAACTGCTATCAATTAAACCCTTCCCGCAATCCCTTCCCTTGACAGGGCAGGGGCCGGTTATTGGATCACCCTTTCGCGAACCTTCGCGGCCGGATTCCCCTGATATATCCCGTAGGCATCGAGATCCTTGGTCGCGACCGACCCGACCGCGAGCACCGCGTGCGACCGCACCGTCACCCCCGGACAGACCACCGCCCGCGCCCCGATCCAGGCCCCGTCCTCGATGGTGATGTCGCCCACGATGAGGTCAAAACTCTCCTTCTTGTAATCGTGGTTGCCGGTGAGCAGCATCGCCCCCTGCGACAGCACGCAGTTCGCGCCGATCGTCACCTTCCCGAGGTCATCTATCCAGACCCCTTCGCCTATCCACGAGTTGTCGCCGACCGTCAGGAACCACGGATACTTGATGTTCACCTTGGGCTTGATGACGACCCCGCGCCCCAACTTCGCGCCGAAGAACCGGAGCGTCAGCCGCTTCACCCACATCGGCCACGGCAGGTAGGTGTTGATGATGACCCGCCCCTTGATGAACCAGATGGCCCGCCGCAGGATGCACCCCGGCTTGTACCACCCATTATTGAACTTGGAAAGATCGACCGTGTTGCTCATCGGTTGCCTCCGTGTTAACAACTCACCTCTTCAGTTCCCCTCTCTTGCCAAGAGAGGGGTCAGGGGTGAGTTCAATTCCCAACACCTCCCTGATGGCCTCCTTCACGGATACCCCGCGATCCTTCGCGTACCTCTCCACCTGATATATCTTCGCATCCACAAGGAACCGGTACCAGAACCCCTGCAGGAAATGCCATATCAGCCCCGGCACCCCGTCGAGGAACCCGAGTTTAATGAAATAGCGGTATTTCCAATAGATCAGAGCGCGCAGGAACAGCGGCAACCGGGCATAGTAGTTCTCTTTCAGTTTCCGTTTGGTCTTCTCCTGCGACCCATCACCATCGCCGCCCAGCACATCGCCCGGCATGAAGTGGTGTTCGTGGTTGAGCAGTTCCACCGCCTCGCGCGAGGAGTAGCCGTTGTGTTTCGCCGTCCACCACGGGAGACTGTTCAGATTGTCGTCGACGATATCGTTCTCCAGCGTCCGCGACCCGCCTTCCAGCACCTTCATGTGCTCGTCCATCCAGCGCTGTTCGCAGACGACCTTTTTGTGCCGCCACAACCGGAGCAGGACCGTCGGATAATAGCCGCCGTGTTTTATCCAGCGCCCGAGGAAATAGACGCGCCGCTTGAAGTATATCCCGCTCACCCCCTCCGACATCGCCGGCAGCGCCTCTTGTAACTCCTGCACCAATTCCGGCATCAGATATTCGTCGGCGTCCAGCCGCATGATCCACGGCGTCGTGATGGGGATGTTCTCCAGCGCCCAGTTGAGTTGCGCCGCATGATTCCCCGGCCACGCATGCTCCATCACCTTCGCCCCCAGACCCTCGGCGATCGCCCGCGTCCGGTCGGTCGAACAGCAGTCAACCAGCACGATGTCGGAAACGATCTCCCGAGCGCTCCGGAGGCATCGCTCGATGTGCCGCTCCTCGTTGTAGGTCAGGATGATGAGGGTGATCTTGTTCGCGCTCATTTTCTCACGACCTCTTCGTACATTTTTAGATACTTGCCTATCAACGCCTCGTTGCCGTATTCTTGTGCCAACGCCACGGAGTTCACCGCCATCTTCTTCCGTTCATCGTTGTTCAGCGAAAAGAATCTTTCCAACGCCCGCGCGAGCGTCGCCGGGTCGTTCGCCGGCCAATATCCGGCGTCTCTCTTTTCCAGTATCTCCCACGGCGTCTTGTTCGACGCGATGACCGGCACCCCCTGCGCCAATGATTCGAGCACCACCATCCCGAAGTTCTCCGACTCCGACGGCAAGACGAATACCTCGGCGTGCCGGTAGAGTGTTGCCTTGTCGTGCCCCTCCACCCGTTTCTCGGTGAAGATGACCCGGTCATTCAACCTCAACCGCTCAACCAGCAACTTCAAACTCTTCGTATATTCGGGAACTTCACAAGTCCAGCCGGCGATGACGAGTTTAAGCTCTCCACCGTTTTCTCCCTCTCCACTCTGGAGAGGGTTGGGGTGAGGTTTCAGAGGGGACATCTTGCTGAACGCCTCTATCAGATTCTCTATTTTCTTCTTGGGATGGACCCGGCCGAGGTGCAGTATATATTTATAAGGATAGGGCGCGGCCTCGCCGCCCGGAGTGAATACTTCATCGCCGACAAGGTTGGGGATATTGTGGACGCGGTCGGTGACATCCTCGCCGGTGTAGTTCCGCATGACCTCCGCGATCTGCTGTGCCTCTTCATCCGAGGTAGCGTGGAAATGACTTCCGGTAAGACCTCGTTTTACGAACGGTAAGGAAAGAAACAGTTTCTTCTTCAGCGTTCCGCGGCTGAAGGTGTAGGGCAACATCGAACCACGCGGCGACCAGATAACCGGAAGGTTTTTGTTTATTGCATATTCTGCCGCACGGTGCGAAAGAACGGTAAAGAGCATGGTCGGATGAACAATATCGCAGGAGGTAGATCCAAGGATCGAAAGAAGCCTTCCGGGACGGAACAGTATCCGTGCATCGATCTTTGCCGGACTTGATACCGTCGGGAACCGCATATAAAAAACCTGAATTCCCTCTACCTCGGTCCACTGGTCGAAAGGTATTCCCGCATCGGGAGAAATGTCGTAATTTGTCGTGATGACCTTGACCTCATGCCCCGTCTTGAGGAGTCCCTTCGCCAGCGCGCGGACCGAATTACACGGTCCTCCCTGTTGGCTCGGATAGTAACTGCCAATGGGGAATAGTATCTTCATGCCTTTACTCATACATCACCAACGGCACTTTGCCACTGACGCCCATCTTTAGTTCTTTTACTTGTTCGACCATAATGCTCTTTCCGACAAGAGCGGGAACGACGGTACGACAGCGCTGAATAATTAGTGCCGATTCTTCTGCGGTCAAGGCACCGTCCGCCAACACACGAATGAGCATGGAATCGCCACGGATAACGGTCTGATTCGCCGTTACTCGCTGTACCTGTTTAACACAATCCCCGATGAGCGCACCGAAGAACGCCGTGCCATCAGGGAATTTAACTATCTCGCTCGGCCGACCTATGACCGATATAAAGCGATGCGGCCGTTGTATCTCATCAGGATATAACTCTAGGTAATCGCCAATGTCATACCGAATGAGCGGGAAATAGCGCACCTTGAGAATGGTCACGATGTTCCGGTGGGCGTTTTGAAAATCGGGGACCGTCTGTAAAAGATGGGTCTGCCAAAAAGTTCTATATCCCCCTGCCGGGACCGTGTAGGCCATGACGCCACATTCGGCGCTACCATATTCCATGCATACCGATGCATTAAAAAAGGAGCCGATCTCTTCCTGCTCCTTCTGTGTCAATGGTCCCGCCGTGCACATGACACACTTTACCTTGAGACGGCGACAGATTTCCGCGTCTTTCCGGTTGGTGCGACAGAAGGCGATCATGGCGGGAGAGAAAGCGATCACGAATTCGGGACCGAAATCGCACATCTTTCTCAGAGCATCCTTCATCGCATCGGGTGAAAGGTCGTACGCGGAGATCCGGTAACTGTTATTCAGCCAGTCCTTTATTCTTCGCTTAAGATGGTTCACTTGGCGTCGCCAACCTGTGCCGTACAGGTGCTGATGCCCCCAAAGAAGGCAGGTGCGGTCTCCCGGTTCGACGCCGTATGCGCCACGCCCCATCCACATGTTGGGGGTAAAATCAGCCGCATTCTCTTTCCATGATCCAAAACGAAGCGGTTCTCCGGTGGAACCGCCGGTCATGCCGTAACTGTCGGGCGGACGATTGGTGCGGACAAGAAACGCGGCATTAGACTGTAACTCCTTTTTGGTCACTATGGGCCACGATTCGAGTTCATCTAAAGAGATGATCTGGTCGGGCAGCGAATACTTCTTTTTCCACGCTGCGTAAAAAGGGACATTCCGCCACGCATCGTTCCAGACACTGTTGAATTGATTAACTTGATATATCTCCCGAAGTTCACGGGTCGAGCAGGCGTTTTCCCGCGATATCGCATGCGCCAGATCACGATGTTCCGCTACCCGGAGCAAACGATTAAGCGCTTTCATCGAAAAGATCCCTCCTTAAAGCGCGTTCTATTGCGAATCGATGCGATTCGGTGGTCATGAAATTATATAGCAACAGCCCCCCATCTTTCATAGAACGATTGATGATCATGCGACGGATCTTCTTGAGTAGTGATAGTGGACCGAATGACAACGGCGGCCGATAACGGGTCCGCCACAGATCGCCACAATGATCATTGACCCGTGTCAGATATTCCTTTTTCCTTTCCTCGGACAACAGGGCTGACCTCTCGGCGAACCGAGCCGCGAACGAGGGCTGTAGCACCATTCTGTCATTGTCGAACGAGAAGAAGTTTTCCTCGGAGTTCACTGTTCTTCTCTCCGCGTCGAAGGTCAGGGTTACCCCCATGCCGCTGAACCATTCCGGGTCGTTTGCCGATGGAAGGTTGAAAAAGAAATTGCCGAGACTGTAATAGATCGGCTTGCCTTTGTAGGTTTCTCTCCCCTGCACCACATGGGTATGGGTCGCCACCACCGCATCGGCGCCGGCGTCGATGAAAGAACGGTATATCTCGCGCCACTCGGGAAGCGGCAGGTCGAAGAACTCAAGACCGGCATGGGAAAGCACGATAACCAAATCGCACTCGGCGCGAAGCCGAGCAATGGTCTTTGTCATTTCAGTGTGAAGTAGCCATGCGTAACCGTACGCGCTTTCTGCGTTTTTCATGCATCCGATCTGCCCCTCGGCTCCGTTCACCAGCCCTACTTTGACTCCGTTCTTCTCGATGATGAGCGGCCGGTAGGCATTCTCGAAACCGATACCCGCGCCGAGGTGAGCGATACCCCGTTTGTCGAGGAACGATAAGGTATCTTCCAATCCTTCCTGCCCGAAGTCGGTGATATGGTTGTTGGCAAGAAGTGCGACATCCCAACGGTCGCGGGTCATTATCTTTTCTATGTCGTTATGCTGCCGCAGATTCCCGTATACTCCCGGCTTGGCGAGCGTTTTTCGGCGCGCTCCCGTGACGGGCCCTTCAAGGTTGATGATACGGAGATCGGCATCGGCTGTCAGAATATCTCCCTTGACCGGGCCGCACAGACACAGGTCGCCGCCGATGAAAAGCCGTATCGTTCCCATATTATATCCCACTGTTGTTTTCAGATTTACCGTTTATAAGCCAATCGGGCATACTTGGCTTGGGCGCACCATCCAACGAATGCAAGATCACCGAACACAGATATTTCGCGACTGTTCGCGGATGTATCTTCTCTCGGTACGCGGCCACCTTTTTCTTCATCTCGATGATCTTGTCGGGATGAGTGAGTAACGCCTCTAGTGTCCTTGTCAAAGATTCTTTTGACCCTGCTTCAAAGATTGCACCGCCGCCACTCGCAAGGACGAGTTCTGTTGCGCCGATCCGGTCACTCAATACCACCGGACAGCCTGACTGTAGTGCCTCATTGATACGGATACCCCATGGTTCTTCATATCCCGGCGCAACAAAGATATCTGCCTCTGCCTGCAACTGCCACAACTCGTTTTTATCCAATACCCCGACGAGCTTGACTTGCTTACCGAGGCCTTTTTCGTCTATGAATCTTTCCAGTTTTTCTTTCTCTGGGCCATAGCCGGTTATCTTACACAAGAAATCGATTCCCCGATTCTTCAGTTCCGACAATGCTTGCAAAAGTAAAAACTGCCCCTTGTTCGAATTGAGGTACCCGGTGCAAACCAAAAGCGGCGGATTCGCATTTTGACCTATGTTTGTTTTTACCAGAGGCGGTTCCTCTGAAAAGTAACCAAAGGGAAAAATGTTCTCCTCCCGGAAACCGAACCAACGGAACCAGCACCGGCTTTTCTTCGATGCGCCGGACAGCGAGCAAACAAAACGGGCCTTCCGCGCGATCCGGCCACCCCGGAAAGGAATTGCCAAGACCAGATAAAGATATTTTGCCAATCTCTTTAGGCCGCGGAATGCATTAAACGGAGCTTCGGTAAGTATCGCATACGGCAAGGATCTCTGCCGAAGAGTGTCGGCAACCTCCATGATGCCCCATGTCCCATAAAAGGCATTCAACAGATGCAGGTCGTAGTCGCCGTAGGATATAGTTGAAAGAAATCTGCTTCTTTCCCTCTCATCTTGAGGCAAGATGGTCACTTTGGATTTCCCATAGTCGGGCATATACCAGCCTAGTTTCAAACGATTCTCTGATAAACCCTGAAACAGATAAACATCTATATCAAATCCCATGTCGGATAGTTCGCGGAAAATGCCCGAGGTCGCCTTGCAGGGGAATATCCACCAAACAGCTATTCGTTTTTTCTTTTCTTGCATGTTACCGGTCATTACCATTCAGCGTTTTTATTGCATCTTGCCATTTCATCCCCTTGGTTCGCCATGTGTCTACGCGACTGCGAATGTATAAAGGGGAAAGCGCCGTAAAAAGTCTGATAAAAAAAGGCATCCCTCTTTTCCCATGTAGTTGATTAGCTAATTCTTTTTCTTTTTGCTCCTGTTGTCGCGCCGGATGCTTTGGGTCGGCTTTCGGGCTATCTGCAAAATTATGGCCACTCATTTTTGCATCCGGGTGAAGACGCAAGCCCCAACAGTAGGAAGATACCGGCAAATAAGTCGCCGCCTGTTCTCTTACAAACCGCAACCATAGTTCGGTATCCATCATATAATGAAATCTCTCGTCAAAGCCACCGGCAGCATCTAACAAACTTTTCGAGAAGAATGAACTCGGTGCCCAGACGGGAACCAGATTCCAATGCGCCATCATGCGGGAGAACGGGCGTGCGCGTGAACAACGGATAACTCTCATGTCCGGGGTCAGCCAAAAACAGCCCCCCACGATCCATGCCTTATCGGGGCACAAAATATTTTTCGCCTTTTCTTTTACCTGAGCCAAGGTTCCCGGGAAAAAAATGTCGTCCGCATTCAACCATGTCAGCATTTTTCCTTTCGCCCGCGCGAAGCCCTTGTTGAAGGCGTGGCTCTGCCCGTTGTCTTTCTCCGAGCACCACCACGCGATGCGGTCGGCATATTTTTTGATTACCTCGACGCTGTTGTCAGTACTGCCACCATCAACAACGATGAGTTCGAAGTCTTGGCACGATTGGCTGAGAACCGATTGAATGGCCTCGTCCAAAAAACGGCCATAATTATAATTGGCAATAACAATGCTGAAGAAGGGGCTGTTCATGCGTTCCACTTACCATCCCATTCGGTTTCCATGTCCGGCGGGACACCCGCCAGTGCCGCCTTCTTACGGCGTCGTTCCACCTCGGCAAGGGCCAGTAGGATGATGGCAAAGATGATGCCCCAGCGTGGACGATCGCTGAATGGTGAAAAAAGAAGTGCCCACAGGGCTGAAACCAACAGCAAAATATTATAGGCGATAAGCGGTCGACACAGATGAAGGGAGTGCTTAAAGAAACGGAGCATCAATACCAAAACAAATATCCAGAACAGACCGCCCAAAAACCCATGCCACACCCATGCCTGCCAGAGATGGGAATGGGTGGGAAGCCACATGTCCTGTTCGCTGGATTTGCGATCACGGTATAATGCGGCCTCTTCTTCACCTATATACTCGAGCATTCGTACGCCGTAGTTTTCTTTGTCCACCGCCCACGATCCATGACCAAGTATAGGGGAATCTTTTATTGCTATCAACGACCCTATGAATTCGGCTCGTCCCGACAACAGCCCTATTTCGGATTCGGACTGTGTCTCATACTTGGCATACTCCTCTTCTCCCATCCATCCTTCTTCTGCCGCATAAGCATAGGTCTCCATCGCCAACAGCCCGCCAATACAGGCAAAAACAGCCAGCATGGCGATGTTCCGTTGAAGAGCACGAAGTGAAAGGAATCGGTTCTGCGCGAGGTATGCGCCGCCGGCACTGATCAAGAGAGTAAGAAAGCCGCTCCGCGAGCCACCGATAAGAAACACAACACTGGATATTAAGAGTATCCAAACAGTAATAAGCGGCCAGTTTCGGAAAAGCAAAACCACCAGTACGCAAACAACAAGGAATACGATTCCCGCATAATAGGTCTTGAAATTCATGATTTCTTCGATATCTCCACCCATTGTCTCCGCTCTGCCAATAAGTGCCTGTGCTTGGAAATAATACATTGAGATTATGGCTGAAATGGCTGTTCCGAGAACCATCCACCGCACCCGCATCAGGTCGTCCCATAACAGCGCAAAGGCAACCACGAAAACGGCGAATAAGAAGGGCAAAGCAAAGATACCGCGCGCCGCATCGTTCCATTCCGTTTCTCGGTAAAAATCGGTCACGCAGGCCGAGAGAAACCAGAGAACAAGAAATAGTAGAAGTTTCTTGCCTTGAGTCTCTTTGAATTTTGGCCACACGGTAGCAAGGACGAATGGCGACAGGAAAATGCAGAACGCCTCGGTTATCCCCATTGCGCCGATTATTCTTACTTGGGTAACGGCACCGAGACCAAAGAGAAAAGCGAGCCAACTCTTTATGTTTGAATTCATATGCTATTTTCCCAGCAATTCACGATAGGCCGATACAGTTATCTGCGCCGTCTTGCCCCATGTCATTTCCCGATAGCGATTCTGTTGTTCCATGGTCAGGGACCCTTTTCCCCATGCTTCATCAACCGCTTTTTTTATACTGGATGATGAGAGTGGATCAAGATAGGAGGCATCTTCTCTGTAATATTCTGGAGTTCCTCCTTCGACCGTGATCGTCGGACGCACACCCAGCGCGGCGGCCTCCAACAAAGCGATCCCCGGTGTTTCGCAGTTTGATGCCAGACAGGCCACGCGAGCATGTTTCATCACCCCATAGAACTCTTTTGATCCATGCTCCAGATGGCCTAGAAAAATCATGTTAGATGGTGCCGCGGCGCGACACCGATCATAGTATATTCCATCTCCCATGCCTCCGCCCATAAACACGATCGGGTATTTGCATTTGGCCATTGCCTTGATAAAATTCAGTTGATTCTTGCGATAGGTAAAGATGCCCGGATAAAGCAGATAGTCTTCTTTCGGAACACATACCGGGCGCGGCAAAGATTCAACCCATTCGGGGACCGGGTCTATTCCATTAGGAACGGCCCGAAACAAAGCCGATGCCTTATAACGGCAGTATTTTTTGAACTGAATGATCTCTGCCTGTGAGTTGGGCAGTAACATGTCGTAATCGGCATAGGCCAAAATTGTTCGGACGCCACACTGCGCTGCGAAATCGTTAATCGCGGCTTTGAAACTGAATTTCCCGCTTTCTCGCTGAACCACCTTCGTGTATGTCGGCGAACGCCAGAAAATAGTCGAAGCCAGCAACTGGGCTTTTCTCGGCAATCCTATTTTCCTAAAATAACTGCTGGGTATTGGAGGAATGGCATGAAGGATATCGTATCTGTCGCAGATTTCTTTCCAGTGCCCAGCTATGGTCTTGTCCGGCAAGGTCACCGTTCCATCTGAATGGAGAAGAAGATGATCTGTTGCCCAACCGATTCTTGCTAGACCATCAACTGTTTTGGTCGCTTGTATCCACCCGCCAATTCTCGACCCTAAAAAGGATTCCCAGCTAATGATCGCTACTTTCATTGTTTCACAGTTCAATCTTTATTTTTTGCGCTAATAATAAAACAAATATCCATAAGACCTTTAACATGCTCTGTCTTTATAGGCTTCCTTTAAAATGGAAGATTATCTGCTTTGCTGGTTTTACCATGGGCCGGCGCAATATGAAGCGAAACACATTCTTTACCCATATATTAAAAACCATTTCCAACCATGTCATCATATACAAGCCTCTCGATTCATAAATATTATATTTTACACAAGAAAGATTAGCGAAAGATTCTTCATTATATGAATTGATATGTTCTCTGTTGGAAGTTTCCTTTATTTGCTCTCTATAGGGAACTATTATATATAAGTTTTTGCATCGCTGAGCCAAGATATTAGCTGTTTCTAAATCGTTTGACAGATGTTCAAAAACATTAGATGAAATAATGACATCTACTTTGGGCACATCTAGATAACTTCCCACAAGAAATTCAGCTATGCTACCGTATCGCTTTTTACATTTCTCAATACCTATAGACGAAATATCCATTCCAATTAGCTTGGCACGAGGGAATTTCTTCTTGTAAAATGGTATTGCATCGCCAAGTCCACATCCAAAATCCAACAATGTGCCGTTAAAATCACAGGGAAGATTTAGAAACCCGATCTGTTCCTTAGCAAATTGTTGTGTTTGAAATCTTCCTCGCCGAGATTCCCAGTCACCTGATGAAAAGCGAGCATCCCAATAATTTTTAGAATTAATGTTATTCATTTTCATGTTGCTTTGTTCGTGACATGGAAACCGCATAGCCAAAAACCCACACCGAATGTGCCAGATACGCTATCAGTCTCGCCCCAGCCAAACCTTCGGCTCCCCACCGCACCATGAGCCAACTTCCCAAAAGAAGAAATGCTCCCCACCCGGTATTCATAATAAAACCCATCCACATTTTTCCACTTGCCGCGATGAGATTGCCCACCGGTTGCATGACGGCGAGCAGGCCGGCAGTTGCAACCGTAATTATGAATGTCCAATGGGTATTGCGAAACCCATCTCCGTATCCAGCCATGATCAGTGGACTCAACAGACACAAAAAGATAGACAATGGAACCACTATCAAAGCCGCAACCCCCATCATTCCTTTCATCACTCTCATGACGCCTGGCCGATCTCCCGCACCATATTTTTCTGATAATACTGGTAAAATTGCAGTTCCCACTAGAGCCGGGATTAATAGAACGGCCGAATACCATTGATTGGCGGCATTGTAAATGCCAAGTTCGGCATAGCCGTTAGGTTGATTCGCTAAGAATGCGCTACTTCCCCAAAGTGCCGGGCCAACCGATATTGCTGCCAGAAATGATGGCAAACTGAAATTGACCAACACCCGCCACTCCTGCCGCGCCTCGTACCACCGGAGCCGGATATTGAACCGCCGCCATTCCTTCGTCACCGCCCAGCGGGTCAAGATGACCGTCAGCACCATCCCCAGCGCCATCGCGGCGATCGCCCCTTTAAGCCCCCAGAGCCACGCGCCGATAACCACCAGAACAGTCTGAACGATGCCGGTCCCGACGCTGATATAAGACTTGGCTCGGAACGCCTCGCAACCGTCGAGCGAACTGGTCTGCACGCCGTTGATGACACCGAGCGCCACGGTGATGGCGCTTATCTGCAACATCGGGGCGAGGTGCGGCGCGGCTATGGTCGCCGTCGCAAGCCACGGCGCAAGCACGACAAAGGCAACACCATAGATGAACGCGCTGAACATCGTCACCATCGAAGAAAGAGCAAGAATGCGCCCCACCTTATCGGGGTCTTTGTTCTTGAATTCTGCTACATGCTTGGTGACGGTGAGCCCGATCCCCATCCCGGCCAGACTACTTATCATTCCGGCGGTACTGTTGACCATGCCGTATTCGCCGAAGCCGACCTGACCGAGGATGCGGGCGAGGAAGAACGACGCGGCGAGCGTCAAAAGACGCGATCCGGCCGCCGCCACACTACCCCAGATGGCGCCGCTGGCAAGCCGTTTCCGTGTCGGGGTGGAAAGCAGTTTATCCAATCTTTCTCGGATAGTATCGGGCAGGAATGACATATCCCCTCATTGAAGCACAGCGCGATTATAGAGAACGGTGCGCCCAAAGCAAGAAAACACGCTACTTCAGACAAATCTGAAAGAGGAATTGTCGCCACCTAATCTCGACAAAACCGACCCCTTCCTTGTCACTGTAGGCCGTCTCGGATGAGACTGTGGTACAGTGTCATCAGGCCGGAAGCCGGAGCATTCATGCGAGGAAGGGAAGAAGGGGATGGGTTTAAAAATCGAGTAGTTTCATTTGTTGCTTTTTGTGGACATACCGGACCCTAAGTATCCAAATATATTTTTGATATAATAGGTTGACTGTATCCTCAATGTGAATAGAATGGGGGTATGTTCTTTGGAATTTTATGGGATGGAGGATACGATGAAAAAGTTACTTGTTATGTTGAGCGTGCTGATCGCAACAGCGGCGCTCTATGCGCTTGATGTGTGGCCGCAGAGGAATTTCGACCCGGCGCGGACCGGCCGCACGCCGGGGGTCGGCGATATCGTGACGCCGGAACTCAAGTGGAGTTACTTCACCGGCGGGTCGCACTCCGACATGAACCTATTTTTTGATCCAAGCGCTCCTGCGGCCCCATTCGTGTTCATCATGGGTGGTCATACTCTGCGCAAAAACATCTCCAATAAAGAGATGTGGAACACTGGCGCCATTCAATCTCAAACCTTGCTTGAAATGACCGATATCAATGATGATGGATCTCCCGAGATATTCACCTACGGCGCCGATCGTTTGATGATACTGGATAGCGCAAGCGGTCAATTGCTTTCCTCGTTCTATCTCCAGTCGACCATCATTTACAACCTCGCCGACATC